>OKUI01000233.1_pt1 | contig 22195 bp, 15 predicted proteins | sample 1606531 | NCBI WGS metagenome assembly OKUI01 (sample SAMEA3882506, study PRJEB24775) | human gut metagenome | biome: human-associated habitat; feature: intestine environment; material: feces | place: Netherlands | collected 2009/2010
GAACAATGTACAGATGGGCGAGTTCTCTGCCAAAGACATTGCTGTGGCTGGCTATCCATTGCTCTGGGCTAAGAGTTTTTGGGCCTTCAGCCCGTATTGCGAATCTTGAGCAAACAGTATGTTCGCTGGGGCTCCTCAGGAAGCTATCCCTCCCAAATCTCATAAGAGAACGGAAAGGCAAGGGCATCCGCCTGCATCTGAGAAGCATCCGCCTGCACCTGAGAAGCATCCGCATTCCATACTGCCGAGGCGCAGCCCACCTTCAAGAAATGAACCCGGGCGGAGAGCGCCTTGCGGAACACACGATAACTCTTGAGACTACGGTCGGCATCGGCTTGCTGGATGAAGAAAACATATCTGTTGAGAGGATGGGCAGCCATGACGGAAGCGATGCGTGTAGCCAACTTCTCGGCTGACTGGGGACCGATTTTCGCAAAGATGTACGAGAAATGGAAGAAGATGACCGTAGGAACACTGGACAAAGCATTCCAATCATCGTCATTCAACTCCTCAAAATGGCTCAGCTTGTGATAAACCACCCGGTCGGCGTAAGCGGCATGAAGCATCCGCTCGCCCATCTGATGCATGCTCTCCGAGATGTCGACAGCCTCGTACTCCAAACATCCTATCTTGTCGCCGAAAACCTGCATGAAAGCCAGGGCATTGGTGGCTGGTCCGCAACCCAGATGCACCGAGATGGTGCGCAGGGAGGTGGAGGAGAGCCTCTCCTCCACCCACTCCCGAACCGAGCCGTACATCAGCTTGGCGCAGGCATAGTGGGCAGGCATCATGTTGTGACAGTAAACGAGCACCTGGTCGGCGGGCGTGAAGGTGCGCATCCGGTTTCTGCCCGAAGCATCCTTGAGGTCGGTCTGAATGATTTTGGATTGCACGAAATGGCTCCTGCCATAGTCGATGAGCGCCTGGTTGGTGGCAAACTCGTTGCCCAGAACATACTGGGGCCAACGGGTCATCGCATCGCCCTTGACGGGCTCTTCTACGACCGTACGAAACGTACGGTCAAAGATTTCATCAGATGATAATTCCCCGACCGGGAAAACCGCATTTCTCTGTCCATCGCAAGAATCGAGCGAGCCGACAGAGCCGAGCGACCCTGCTTCCCCAACAACAAAGTTTCCGCTCACATAGTCGCTGGGCGAGATGTCGAAATAGCTCTGCCTGTTACGGGCAAACTCCATGAGCTTGAAGAAGATGACGTTCTCGCGCAGGAGTCTGGCGTTGCCGATCATGATGAGATGTTTCATGGCACGGGTCATCGCCACGTTGAGCTTGCGGTCGATGATTTCGCCCGACGCACGGTCCACATACTGGTTGCCGGTGAGGAATCCCAACTGATAGTATTTCCTGATGGTGAAGCCGTAGATGATGTTCTCGCACTGGCTTCCCTGATAGCGCTCCACGGTGTCGATCATGATGTCGTGGAGCGGTTCGATGTGGTAGCTGTCTATCTCGTTGCGTATGGTGGAGATCTGATTGCGATAGGGCACGATGATGCCCACCGTGCGGTCTTTGTCGAAGCCCTCTGGATCCATGAGGTAGATGCGATGCACCGTGGCGGCGATCATCCTGGCCTCGATGAGATTCACCTTGTCGGAGGTCTCCTGCTGCCATGGGTCGAGTCCTGTCTGTCGTGGCTCGGGATAGGTGACGAAGGCGATGCGGCGGGTGGTGAGCAATGCCTCCAGCCCGTCGTGGCTCTCAGAGGTGAGCGGCGTGGGCTCCTCCTGATAAGGCAGGGGCACGGGGATAAGCTTGTTCTGATAGAAGGCATAGTTGGGGAAGATGGCTATCTCGCGGTGCATACGTCCCTGGCGGGTGAGCATGTAGCTGTACTCATTGTTGACACCCTCGGAGCGATAAGCCTTGATGAGGCGCTCGAAGAGCGAGAGCCGGCAGTCGGTGAGGTGGATGGCCCGCAGGTTGGGTTCCTGCACCATGGATTCCGACTCCTGTTGCTGCACGACGGCTGGCAACTGTTTCTCGTCGCCTATGAGCACAAACTTGGCGATGGCGTGCTCGCCCGTGCGTGCATTCTTCGCCGAGAGCAGACCTACGATCTGTGGCTCGAGTATCTGGGATGCCTCGTCGACAATAGCCAGGTCGAAATGCTTGATCGACAGGAGGGCTATCTGACTGTTGAAGGCTGTGGTGGTGCCGCAGAACACACGGCAACGCTCTATCATCTGCCTGATCTCACGGCCGTCGCGGCACGCCTCTGACCGCTTGCCGAGCAGGTGGGAGCGGTAAGCCTCATGACAGCCCAGCTCGCTGCCCAAGCGCACGAAATCGATGCCCTCGCCTACCAGTTTGCTGCACATCTCGTCCACAGCCCTGTTGGTGAACGAGAGCAGCAGTACCGACGTGCCTTCCTCCATGAGCTGTTCCTTCAGCACGTTGACCATGCCGAAGGAGGTCTTACCCGTGCCGGGAGGTCCGATGATGAGGAAGAGGTCCCGGGCCTGCTTCACACGCAGCACCAGGTCGTTGAACTCCGTGTTGCCCTGGCTGGCGTAGTCGCCCTGGAGTGTGAGCGTGGTGTCGACCCTCGGCTTGCGCTGCAACAGGAGCAAGTCCTTGCGTTCCTGACGGGCTTCGAGGAAGAGTTGAAGACCCTGATAAAGAGCACGGTACGACGATTCCATAAAGTCATGCTCTATCGCCCACACCTCGCCATCGAACACCTCGCGCTGGGTCTGCGGATTGCGGAGCGACACCTCTACCCTCGTCTCGTGAATGTCGACGATCGACCCACGGAACACATAGTGGCGCGTGGCGTTGGGCTCGCCCTCAAGGGTGGGATTGTAGGCATAGAAGAAGACGATATCGCCCTTGCGGAAGTTGGACACGTCCTTGTCCTGTCCGTCGGCGAAGGCGAACTCCACCCGCTCGATGGGCATTCCCTTGACCTGTCGGATGGGCATCATGCGCAGGTCGCAATAGATGTTGCCGGCGTTGCGTCGCTCGTCGAGTGTGGAGTTCCATACCGAGGCGAATCCCGACTCCTCCTTGGTTCGGTTGCCCACCTTGGATAGCATCTGCTCGTTCTCCACAAAGGTGAGGAAGCGGTAGTAATAGTCTTTCTCCAAGGGTGTGGCCGTGCGCACCCGGTCGAGCAGCGCCTGCAGCTGTGGCCGCTTGTAACGTTCCCACAACGTTCCGCTCTCGCCCGGACATACGAGCTCGGGGGTGAGCGACTCGAGGATGCGGAATCCGCCACGCGTGAGGAGCAGTTCGAGCCAGGCCACCTGGTTGCGCAACCTGAGCGCCTTGAAGAGCAGGTCGGGCGCCGAGGCGATGTCGAGCAGGCTGTTGGCGTACTTCGAGTAGAGCATGTAGGAATGGAAGTCCTTGTAGGCCACGCCGTAGTTGTATCTGAAGATGGCACGATAGAGCAACGCCTGCACATAGTGGTCGGGACGAATGCGGGGTGTCTCGGGGCTCGACTTATAGGACGCCTTGCCCGATTTCTGCTCCACCATGAGCGTGAGGTCTTTCTGAATGAAGTCCATACGGGCCTGCAGTCCGAGTGTGGGCGAGAAGAAGGAAGGCTCCAGGATGGTGTTCTTGCCGTCGCGCCTGAAGGCTACCGACGAGGCCTCGGCCAGGGCTCCCTGCACGGCACGGCGAATGTGCTGGCGCTGCAGTTCGGCATCGGCACGGAAATGGTCTGAGAGGGGCGTCACGGCGAGGCTCACGGCATTGCGGGCGCAGAAGTCGGCCATGCTCTTCTCGTAGGGGCGGTCTACGTGGTAAACCTCCTCGTCGAGCAGCTGTCCGGCAAAGTTACCCAGCATGATGGCCTCGTTGCTGAAGGCGGGCGCCAGCTTCCTGAGCATGTAGGCGTAGGGGGTGGCGGTCTCCTGCTCGGAGAAGCATCCTGCCAGCGAGGTGACGTCTATCAGATAGTCGGGGTTGTAGATGATGATGGCGGGATAGATGATGCCAGCCTCCTCGCGGGGCAGGATGAGGTTGAGCTGTTCGCCCTTGAGCAGGATGTCGGCCAGATAGGCTCGGTCGCCCAGCGCATACGGGTTGTCGGCCTTGCGATAGTAGATGCGGCACGACTCGCCCGTCTCGCTGTCGGTGGCTGTGATGAGGGTGTCGTCCCAGGTGTCGATGATGACCCGCATCTCGCTGCCCTTGCGATAGAGCGGACGGTAATAGGAAGCCACGACATAGGGGAAACGATGGTCGAGACTGGCGGGCACGGGAATGTCGTAAACGAGAGCGATAAACTTGCACAGGGCGGCTGTGTCGTGGGCGACAGACTGGCGCAGCTCTTCATCGGTCAGTACGGCTTCTGTTTCATCCTGAGCCCGTCGGGGCGCATTCTGAAGACGGCGCAAGCGGATGCGGAAGGCGTTGACCGAAGCCGAGAGAGAGGCGTCGCGCATCTTGTCGCGGTTCTCGGTGAGCAGATAGTCCACCTTGGCGAAGAAGCCGGCAAACTTGGTCTTCGACTGCTGCAACTTTCCCTCCACAGCCTGATGGAAAACCTCGCTGAGCAGACGGTAGCGCAGACGGATGTCAATGTCGGCGGGTATCTGGTCGACCTGTTCGAAGAGGTCGGTCGCCACACTCTCCACGTGCAGCCCGGCCAGCCCCTCGCCTGCCGTCTGCACATCGTAGGCCTCTATCCTGAGTCGTCGGGGAATGTCGCGCATCTGCTCGGCCGTAAAAATCTGTGTGCCCTGACTTCTGCTGCCGAGGGTTGTGCCCTGACTTCTGCTGCTGAGGACAGCTCCCAAGTGGCGGTTGTCGCACACGGAGAGCCACTTCCCTACACTCTCCGAGAGGCCCGAGGCGTCGATCTCCGCATCCCGGCTGAACACGACCACCACTCCCACTTCGAGGCGCTCACATCCGAGATATTTGCGCAGTCCTGCGGCAGTTCGGCTTCGGTTGAGCCGTGCCTGTGCGAAGGGACTTTTGCCGTAGGCTCCACCAGCTATCGTCCTGCCGTCGCTGGTCCAGGGTCCGTTCTCGCCTGCCACGATGCTGCCGCCCCAGTTCTTGAACTCTATCACCAATGCCGCCTGCGGTGTGAAGAGCAGCGCATCGAGCTCCACGCCCTCGATGTTGTAGTTGCCCACGAGCACATACTCCCCACCCGTCTGCGCCTCCAACTCGCCCAGGATTCGGCAAAGTGCATCAAACTGCCTGATCTCGGCCGCATGCTCATACTCAGAAATCTTGTATATTCTCACCCCCATGTGTCGTTTTTTATTTTGCTCACAAAATTACAAAATATTTTCGATACCACCAAATTTTTGCCTGCGTCAACAGGCGAAAATGGACAGAAGCGCTGACACTGACACTGACAGTCCAAAATTCCGCAACTCCCCCCTTGAGGGAAAAGGGTGAAAGAGAAAGTTTATATTTATATATATATAAATATAAAAATATATTATTAACATTTCTTTACCATTCCATTCTCATTTCATCAAAGACAGGGTGCGGAAAATCGGACTGTCAGTGTCAGTGTCAGCAAGGGGTGTCACATTAAAGCGAGGTCGTGAGAAACTATGACTTCGGAAGAAGAAAACTAAATTTGCGCGCGCCGAAAGCTATGGATTTCCGTAGGATAAACTTACTGAACGCATTTTTGCTGAAAATCGCCAGTTTACGCATACCGAAATTTGGTCAGTCCAAGAAAAGGTGGTAACTTTGCATCAGAGATAGAAACACCGAAAAACATTAACCATTAAAACACATTACAACTATGGCAAACAACACAAAAGGAACATTGAAGTATCGCAAGGTAAAGCGCATTCCACCCCTGGGTGAAAACGCTGGTAAGGAAAAGTGGTACGCCACGGTGGTAACCGACCGAGAGTTGTCGTTCGAAGACTTCGTCAACCACATCTCCGACCACGGCTCGCCCTACTCACGAGGCTGTATCAACGGTGTGCTCACCGATGCTCTCGACTGCCTGCAGGAGCTCATCCTCGACGGCAAGAGCGTACGACTCGGCGACCTGGGACTCTTCTCCATCGGCATGGCTTCGAAGGCCGAAGAGACTGCCAAGGACGTGAGCGCTCAGAGCATCAAGAAGGTGCACCTCATCGTGCGCAACACCCGCACCTGGAGCAACTCGGAGCTCAGCAAGAAATGCAAGCTCAAGGAGTACGACGCCTTCGGCACTGACGGCACTCAGACCAACTCGCCCGGCTCTGGCGACAACGGAGGCGCAGGCGGCTCCGGCACCACTGGCGGCACCACCCCCGGAGGCACAGGCAATCCAGGAGGCTCTGAAAGCACCGGAGGCGGCGACGGAGAATAGGCATCCTGGCTCCTGAGCAACGCCAAGGGGAGTTGCCCGAAAACTCCCCTATCGAGAATCATTCACCGAAACACAGAACCCTTAAACATCTATCACTATGAAAAAGGACACTTGGAAAACCCTCATTCAGATCGCCATCAGCATCCTCACGGCTATTGCCACCACGCTCGGCATCACCAGCTGCACCCTGGCATAGGCCTTCCGCCACGCCTGGCTGGCATCTCTGAACGCCCCTCTCATCCTCTCTTCGCCCAAAGCCCGCGAGCCCCTCACAGCAGGGAGCCGCGGGTTTTTCGCTTTGGCATACTGAAAAAAAGAGGAAAACATTCGACCTGTACGGATGGAATTACGCAGCACGCCCTGAAAGGGCAGAAGCTCTTAGCCCAGGGCAACGCCCTGGGTTGTTTTGGACGCAAATCTGTCGCCCTGTAAGGGCAAAAGCTTTAAAAATCAAGGCAATACATAAAGCTTTTGCCCTTACAGGGCGCCTTGCCGATTGCCATTATACCCAGGGCGATGCCCTGGGCTAGGAGCTTCTGCCCCTTCAGGGCGTGCTGCTTGCGGGCGTTGCCCTGGGCTGAGAGCTTCTGCCCTTTCAGGGCGTGCTGCTTGTGGTCCATAACAATCCTGGGCTAAGAGCTTCTGCCCCTTACCTTTCCGCTACGCGCCGGTGACCGTTGGTTCAGGGCGTGCTGCGTAATTCCATCCGTACAGGTCGAACTTATTTGAACCTTTGAGTCAAAGAAGTTAAGACAATAGCCTTATTGCTTGTAATCAAGTCCACAAAGCTGTTGTCTTAACTCTCTCACTCCATCACTCCTCAGAGCATCAGGGGAACTGTGGATAGTCGTCGAAGCGGGGCTTGCGCTTCTCGAGGAAGGCCTTGCCGCCCTCCTGCGCCTCGTCCATGGTGTAATAGAGCATGGTGGCATCTCCAGCCAGCTCCTGGATGCCAGCCTGTCCGTCGAGCTCGGCATTGAGTCCGGCCTTGATCATGCGCAGTGCCAAGGGCGAGCGTTCCATCATGATCTCGGCCCACTCCACGCAGGTGTCCTCCAGCTCGGCGAGGGGCACCACCTTGTTGACCATGCCCATCTCCTCGGCCTCACGGGCGCTGTACTGGCGGCACAGGAACCATATCTCGCGGGCCTTCTTCTGTCCCACCATGCGTGCTAAGTAAGAGGCACCGAAGCCTGCGTCGAAGCTTCCCACCTTGGGACCCGTCTGTCCGAAGATGGCATTCTCGGAGGCGATGGTGAGGTCGCACATCACGTGGAGCACATGGCCGCCACCGATTGCATAGCCGTTCACCATGGCGATGACGGGCTTGGGCAGACGGCGTATCTGCATCTGCACTTCGAGCACATTGAGGCGTGGCACTCCGTCGGTTCCCACGTATCCTCCGCGCCCCTTGACGTGCATGTCGCCTCCGGCACAGAAGGCCTTGTCGCCGGCACCGGTGAGGATGACCACCCGTATGTCCTGACTCTCACGGCAATAGCTGAAGGCCTGCGACATCTCCCATGTGGTGAGGGGTGTGAAGGCATTGCGATAACGCTCTCGGTTGATGGTTATCTTGGCTATGTGATGATACTCTTCGAAGATGATTTCCTTGAAATCAAATCCTTCTATTTTTTTCCATTCTCTCATATCGTTGTATTTATGTTTTATGTTTATTTTTTAGGAGTTAAGGGAGTTAAGGAGTTATCGCTCCCTGCGGTCGCTGAGGAGTTAAGACAAATGCCTTTGTGGGTTTGAATTCAAGCAATAAGACTGTTGTCTTAACTCCTTAACTCCTGAGTATTCTCCCCGAAAAATCCCTTCACGGCCTCGTTGTCGGCATCGATGTCGGTGAATACCTCCATGAGCATGGGGCGGTCGGACTCGGTATGGATGAGCCAGTCGATGCCCTCACGCAACGACGCCATGTCGTCGGCATTCTGATAAGCCACTCCGTGAGCCTGACAGAGGTGACAGGCCGAGGTGACGTGCTCTGCCATCACCAAGCGCTCGCGGGCGGCACTCTCCTTCAGTCCCTCGAACTTGCCGAAGATGGCACCTCCGCCATTGTTGAGCAGGAGGATGCGCAGACTGCCGTTGATATTGCTGTTCCAGAGGGCGTTCTGGTCGTAGAAGAAGCTCAGGTCGCCCAGCACGCAGAACACCTTCTGCTGGCCCTTGGCGTCGGGATGATGCTGTTCGGAGAGCACCACCGACAGGCCTGCTGCTGCAGAGAGCGTGCCCTCGATGCCGTTGACGCCACGACAGCAATGCACATACTGGCAGGCGTAGATGCCCGCCAGGCGGATGGGCATGCTGTTGCCATAGAAGATACGGCACTCGCTCGTGTCGCCCAGCACGGAGTGGGCAAGATACTCCTGCTGGAAGTATTTCACTGCCGCCATGCTGCTGTAGGGCGGCTCATAGTCGTAGGCGTGCCGCTTGGCCGCACGCAGAGCCCAGAACCACCGGTCCTTGAAGTCGCTCACATCGGCATCGTAGGCCTGGTCGTAATCGGTCATCGCAGAGGCCAGCTGGTCGGGGTCGCACTGGAAGATGCGGTCTATGTGCATGAAGGTGTCCACCATCTCGCCGTCCTTGCTCACCCGCCACACCTTGGCTCCGCCTCCGCCCTGCTCCCTGCTGCGGGCTGCCCGTCGCAGGAACTGCTTGAGGCGCTTGCTCACCAGCGTGCCGCCCACATAGAGGATGAAGTCGGGCATGAGGTCCTCGACATCGTAGGTCGCCATGCGTCGCCGCATCACGGGCACCTCTATCTCTCCTTTCTCCAACCGGGCGAGCACCTCCTCGAAACTGCTTGCCAAGAGGTTGCTGGAGTAGTCGTGCGAGGCGGGGTCCTTGCTCGACGTGCCGAGAGCGGTGGGCTCGATGAGCGTCACTGCCCACGAGCTGATGTTCTTGATGCCATGGAGCGAGGTCGAGGGATAGTCCTGTCCCACGACAATCATCGGCCTGCGGGCGTTCAGGAAGTCGAGCAGGTCGCCATAGTGGAATCCGCCTCCGTAGAGACCGGTCCTCACATAGTCTACCCAGTGGGTATGGGGGAGCTCCTTCTGGGTGAACTCGTAGAGGGGTTCGGCGATGTGTATGTTGATGTGCACGGGGCCCGACTTGCGGTGCACGCAGTCGATGACGGCCTCGTGGGCCTGTCGCTCGCAATACCAAGCCTGCTCGTCGTGCATCTGGGCAGAGGCAGGGTGGTCTATTATATAAGGTGTAATCATCGGCAGGTCGACACTCCTGTTCACCATCTGTCCGAAGACGTGGGCTTGCGGAAGGGTCTGCCCGTCCTGCTGACCTATCCACGCCTCGGGGCGGTCGGCAGAGATGACAATGATGGGCAACTTCTGATAGTAGGCTTCGGCGACGGCGGGATAGACATTGAGCAGGGCTGAGCCCGAGGTGACGCACACCGCCACGGGATCGGGACTATAGCCCAGCGAGCCTGCCATCGACATGCCCAAGGCCATGAAACCGGCACTGCGCTCGTCGGTGACGGGATAGCACGTGATGCCCTCCGCCTCGTTGAAATTGTGAACCAAGGGGGCGTTCCTGCTTCCGGGACACACCACCACTCGCCTTACACCATGGCTCTTGAGCACACTGGTCAGGATATTGACATTCTCGATATTGCTATACATTTTTTTTATGAATGTTTGATTTCAGGAGTTAAAGGAATTAAGGAGTTATCGCTCCCTGCGGTCGCTGAGGAGTTAAGACAAATGCTTTTAGAGGGCAATGTTTTAATGTTTGATTTCAAGCAATAAGACTGTTGTCTTAACTCCTTTAACTCCTTAACTCCTTTAACTCCTTAACTCCTTTAACTCCTGAGTATTCTCCTTAACTCAAACCAGCTCCATCATGGTCTGCATCTTGGCCTCGGTCTCCCTCCACTCCTTCTCCATCTCGCTCTCCTTCAGGAGGCCGCCACCGGCATAGAGCTCGCAGATGCCGCCAGGCAGAAGACGCATACAGCGGAGCGACACGAAGAGATGGGTATCGGCACGGGGCGACAGCATGCCCACGAAACCACTGTAGTACCGACGGGGCTCGTGCTCATGACGCAGGATAAACCTGCGGGCTGGCTCCTTGGGAATGCCACACACGGCTGGCGTGGGATAGAGCGCTTCGAGCACATCGCCCAGCACGTCGGCACAGGGCAGACGGAAATGGATGTCGGTACGCAGATGACACAGATGGGCCGCCGTCATCGTGTAGGGACCCTGCAGACGATAGTCGTCGGAGAAGGTCCTGATGCACGCCTCGATATAATCGGTGACGTACTGCTGCTCCTCCTGGTCCTTCTGCGGCCACTCCAAGCCCTCTACAGCCTTCGTGGATAAGGGCGGGATGGTAGTAGCAGGCGCCTTCTGCGTGCCCGCTAACGACATGGTCTGAAAGGCATTGCCGTTGCCCTGGAGTAGGATTTCGGGCGTTGCCATCAGCCACATTCCCGAAGGCTCTGTATACACCAAAGCCACAAAGAGACGGGGATACAGGCGACAGGCCTTCTGGAAGAGTGCCTCTGCCGATAAACGGGTGTGCAGGGTGGACTTGCGTGCCAAGACTATCTTGCGAAACACGCCACGCTCCAACTGCCCGTGAAAACATTCATAGTCGCGGGCATAAGCCTCTGTGCAGGGCGATTCCTGCACTCGTCGTCCTCCCTTGGCATCATCAACGCACTGAGCTTCCGGCACAAAGTCACGCACTTCGTCGGGACGAATCAGCACCACGGGGCATTCGGCCGAAGGCTGGAAGGGCGCTATCACGAAGCCTTCCTTGCCATTGAGCTGAGCCACAGAGGAGAGAATTTCGGGCTCTCCCACGTGCTGCGCCACATAGGTGGCATGCTGCTCGCAGGGCAAACGATAATACGCAAAAGCCGTCATCTTCTTATTCTGCCTGTTTCTTGGGTTGGTCTTTCTTCGGAGTGATCACATAGTTGGTCACCTGCACGGTGCACACGGTCTCGCCCTGCGAGTTGCGTATGTCCACCTGCCATGTGTGCAGCACTCTTCCCTTGTGCACCAACTTGGCGTAAGCGGTAACGGTGTCGCCCTCGGATACGGCGATGACATGGGTGCCGCTCACGTTGATGCCCACGGCAATGCGTCCCGGACAGAGTGCCAGCGAGCCTATGCCCGCCACATTCTCGGCCAGCGCCAGCGAGGCGCCACCACTCAGGAATCCAAAGGGCTGGCGATTGCGCTCGTCGACCTTCATCGTCGCCATGATGGTATCGGGCTCGGGGGTAGAGATGAATTTCATACCCAGCGTCTTCGACAGTCCGTCGGTCTTACTTATCCTCTTTACTATTTCATCTATGTTCATTGTGCTGTTTTTTTAAGTATAATGCAAAATTAATAGAAATAAGAGATAAAACAAAATAAATAAGGTAATTTTATACTTTTATCGAGAAAAAACAAATTTGGAAGAATAAATTTGGAGTTTACAAAGAAAACTCGTACTTTTGCAAAAGAGTATACTTAAAAAAGTTAGCAAAATGGAAGACAAATATAAGATTCCTTTTATAAATGCGTGCATTCGATGTATGGGGAGTAGATATAATCTTCCCATCAAGAACGCATACCAATACTTGAAACATTTTCAAGGCATCCACTTTTTAATACAATTCTATAACACCCTTCATCTTCAGTCTATCGAAGATACTGTAGACGATTTAGTTGTTATATGTCAAAAAAATGGAGGAACTTTAGCATGATACTCTACCACGGTACTAATGTTGATTTCGATGAAATAGAAATCAAAAAAACAAGGAATTACAAAGATTTCGGACAAGGTTTTTACCTTACTGACATAAAAAGCCAGGCCGAAGAATTGGCTACCAAAAGAGCACTCATGTTTGGAGGCACCCCTATTGTACAAAAATACGAGTTCGACGAACAGCTCTTAGAATCCCCTGATATTAAAGTCCTCCAGTTCGATTTCGTTTGCGCAGAATGGGCGGAGTTTATCTACAAGAACCGAAGTAGGACAACCCCACCTTACAAGCACAATTATGATATTGTCATCGGTCCAATAGCTGACGACGGCGTTGCCTACTTACTTGGACGATACGAAGAAGGCACCTATACGATAGAAGAACTGGCCGAAGAATTGAAATTCAAACATCTCAATAACCAATACTTCTTTGGGACAAGCAAAGCTATTCTCTTACTCAAAAGATTGAAAAAATGACAAAAGAACAGATAAACAAATACTTGACAAACAGAGCTGTTGATAAAATGACAGAATACTTGATGCAGGATTACAACATATCCATAGAGCAAGCTTTAGATTTCATTTACAATTCAGATACATATCAAAAGCTCAATGACAAAGAAACCGGTCTTTACGTCGAAAGCCCTGCTTATATATATCAGTTGCTTGACAGAGAATACAAGACTGGCGTTTTTGCATAACACTCAATATCTGACTCAACTTCCGCACATGAGGAAGTTCCTGTCTTTTTCAGACTTAACGAAGGGAAAACTCATCTATTTTGCATCGTTTGCACATTATTAATATATTAAAAAGCATAAAATACTACGTCAGTTAAAATTTTATTCGTATTTTTGCACCACGAATAATAAGATATATCTCAATAGAATATGAACATTTTAGAGTTGAGCGAACAGGAAATAGTTCGCAGACAGTGTCTTCAGACATTGCGAGAGATGGGCATCGACCCATACCCAGCAGCAGAGTTTCCAACCAATGCATTCAGCACAGACATCAAGGCTGATTTCAAAGACGAGGACGAGCCACGCCAGGTAGTGATCGCAGGCCGTATGATGGGCCGACGCGTGATGGGCAAGGCAAGCTTCGCCGAGTTGCAGGATTCTAAGGGAAGAATACAGGTCTATATCGCCCGCGACGAAATCTGTCCCGACGAGAACAAGGACCTTTACAATACGGTATTCAAAAAATTGCTCGACATCGGTGACTTCATCGGTGTCAAGGGATTCGTCTTCCGCACACAGACAGGCGAGATCTCCGTTCACGCCAAGGAGCTGTGCCTGCTCTCCAAGAGCCTCAAGCCACTCCCTATCGTGAAGTACAAGGACGGAGTGGCATACGACAAGTTCGACGACCCTGAGCTGCGCTATCGCCAGCGCTATGTCGACCTCATCGTCAACGACGGCGTGAAGGACACCTTCCTGCAGCGTGCCACAGTATTGCGCACCCTGCGCAGTGTGCTTGACAACGCTGGTTATACAGAGGTGGAGACTCCTACCCTGCAGAGCATCGCAGGTGGTGCTTCGGCCCGCCCATTCATCACTCACTTCAATGCGCTCGACCAGGATATGTACATGCGTATCGCCACCGAGCTCTATCTGAAGCGACTCATCGTAGGCGGCTTCGAGGGCGTCTATGAGATCGGAAAGAACTTCCGCAACGAGGGTATGGACCGCAACCACAACCCTGAGTTCACCTGCATGGAGCTCTACGTACAGTACAAGGACTACAACTGGATGATGTCATTCACAGAGAAGTTGCTCGAAACCATCTGTATCGCTGTCAACGGCAAGCCAGAGCGCGAGATCGACGGCAACATCGTAAGCTTCAAGGCACCTTACCGCCGTCTGCCTATCCTCGACGCCATCAAGGAGAAGACCGGCTTCGACTGCAACGGAAAGACCGAGGAGGAAATACGCAACTTCTGCAAGGAGAAAGGCATGGACGTAGACGAGACCATGGGCAAGGGCAAGCTCATCGACGAGCTCTTCGGAGAGTTCTGCGAGGGAACCTTCATCCAGCCAACCTTTATCACCGACTACCCTGTGGAGATGTCGCCACTCACCAAGATGCACCGCTCTAAGCCAGGACTCACCGAGCGCTTCGAGCTCATGGTCAACGGCAAGGAGCTGGCCAACGCATACTCTGAGCTCAACGACCCTATCGATCAGGAAGAGCGCTTCATCGACCAGATGAAACTGGCCGACAAGGGCGACGACGAGGCGATGATCATCGACCAGGACTTCCTGCGCGCTCTGCAGTATGGTATGCCTCCTACATCGGGCATCGGCATCGGTATCGACCGTCTCGTCATGCTCATGACGGGCAAAACATTCATCCAGGAGGTGCTCTTCTTCCCACAGATGAAACCCGAGAAGAAGATGCCTCAGAGCTCTATCAAGGAATGGGAAGAGATCGGCGTGCCAGAAGACTGGGCATACGTGCTCCGCAAGGCTGGCTTCAACCTCATCTCCGACATCCGCGACGAGAAGGCTCAGGGATTACAGCAGAAGATCGGTGAAATCAACAAGAAGTACAAACTCGGATACGAGAAGCCTTCTGTTGATGATATCCAGGGCTGGATTGATGCAGCAAACAAATAAAATTCAAGTTTTTGGGTTTCAAGAATTAGGGAATTGGAGATAATTCTGAAATTCTCTAATTCTTGTTTCACAAGTGGTTCAAGTACGGGCTAAAGCCCAGAAGCTCCTATAAGCAGCATGCCCTGAAGGGGCAGAAGCTCCCAGCCCAGGGCAACGCCCTGGGTATAAAGGCAATCAGCAAGGCGCCCTGTAAGGGCAAAAGCCTTATATATTGTTAGGAGTTTTTTAAAGCTTTTGCCCTTACAGGGCGATAGGCTAACGCCCGCAATAACCCAGGGCGTTGCCCTGGGCTATGAGCTTCTGCCCTTTCAGGGCGTATGGCACATACTTGCGATAATTCTGAAATTCTCTAATTCTTGAAAAAAGAAGAAAATCAGAGTAAAAAGAAAATTCTCTAATTCTTGAAAAAACTTGAGAACATTAAACATTAAATAAAAAGGTGTATAATTGCGGTAAAATTGCGATAATTGGCGGAGGAAGCTGGGCAACAGCTATAGCCAAGATTGTGGTGGGACATACTCATCACATAGGTTGGTATATGCGTCGCGACGACCGCATCGAGGACTTCAAGCGACTGGGACACAACCCTGCCTATCTCATAGCAGCACGGTTCAATGTCGAAGAGATATTCTTCTCCTCAGACATCAACAAGATAGTGCAGAACTACGACACACTCGTGTTCGTAACACCATCGCCCTACCTGAAGAATCATCTCAAGAAACTCAAAACCCGGATTGACGACAAGTTCATCATCACGGCCATTAAGGGTATCGTGCCCGACGAAAACCTCGTATGCTCGGAATATTTCCATCAGGTGTACGACGTGCCCTATGAGAACCTCGCCTGCATCGGCGGACCGTCACATGCCGAGGAAGTGGCGCTCGAAAGACTCAGCTACCTTACCGTGGGATGCAGCGACACCGAGAAAGCCAAGGCCTTTGCCAACGACTGTCTGGCAAGCGAGTTTATCAAGACCAAGACCTCGAGCGACGTGATCGGCATCGAGTACTCTTCCGTGCTCAAAAACGTTTACGCCATTGCTGCCGGTATCTGTGGAGGACTGAAGTATGGCGACAACTTCCAGGCGGTGCTCATGTCGAACGCCGTGCAGGAGATGCACCGCTTCCTCACTTCCGTGCACCCCATCGAGCGAAGCATGTACGACTCGGTCTACCTCGGCGACCTGCTCGTGACGGGATACAGCAACTTCTCGCGCAACCGCACCTTCGGAACCATGATAGGCAAGGGTTACAGCGTGAAGAGTGCACAGGTAGAGATGGAGATGATTGCAGAGGGATATTTCGGCACCAAGTGCATGAAGGAAATCAATCGCCACATGCACGTCAACATGCCGATTCTCGATGCCGTATATAATATATTGTACGAGCGCATCAGCCCGCAAATCGAAATCAAACTATTAACAGATTCATTCAGATAAAAAAAATAAAATGAAAAGTATCAGCTTAAACATTACAAAGGCTGCTTCCTTCCTCGCAGAAGGTGCAGTAAAGGCTTACGAGCCTAAGGTAAAGGCCGCTCAGGAAGCTCTTGAGAACGGCACTTGTGAAGGTAACGACTTCTTGGGATGGTTGCATCTGCCATCTTCTATCACTCCTGAGTTCCTCGACGAGATTCAGGCTGTGGCCAACACCCTGCGCGAAAAGTGCGAAGTGGTTGTTGTAGCAGGTATCGGTGGTAGCTACCTCGGTGCACGCGCCGTCATCGAAGGCCTCGGAAACTCTTTCGCATGGCTCGTAGCAGACAAGAAGAACCCTACCATCCTCTTCGCAGGAAACAACATCGGTGAGGACTACCTCTACGAGTTGACTACATACTTGAAGGACAAGAAATTTGGTGTCATCAACATCTCTAAGTCGGGTACCACTACCGAGACTGCCCTGGCTTTCCGCCTCTTGAAGAAGCAGTGCGAGGACCAGCGTGGCAAGGACGAGGCCAAGGATGTCATCGTGGCCGTTACCGACGCCAAGAAGGGTGCTGCACGCACTTGCGCTGACAAGGAGGGCTACAAGAGCTTCATCATCCCTGACAATGTAGGTGGTCGCTTCTCTGTACTGACTCCAGTAGGTTTGTTGCCTATCGCCGTAGCTGGCTTCGACGTAAAACAGCTCGTTGCAGGTGCTGTCGACATGGAGAAGGCTTGCGGCAAGGACGTGGCTTTCGACGAGAACCCTGCTGCCATCTATGCTGCCACACGTCAGGCACTCTACACACAGGCTGGCAAGAAGATCGAGATCGTATGCAACTTCCAGCCTAAGCTGCACTACTTCGCCGAGTGGTGGAAGCAGCTCTATGGCGAGAGCGAGGGCAAGGACCAGAAGGGTATCTTCCCTGCTGCCTGCGACTTCACTACCGACCTCCACTCTATGGGTCAGTGGATTCAGCAGGGCGAGCGCTCTATCTTCGAGACCGTCATCAGCGTTGAGACTCCTAACGAGAAACTGCTCTTCCCTCACGACGATGAGAACCTCGACGGCTTGAACTTCCTCGAGGGCAAGCGTGTGGACGAGGTGAACAAGATGGCTGAGCTCGGTACCCGTCTGGCTCACGTAGACGGTGGTGTGCCTAACATCTTGGTTAACGTGCCTGAGTTGAACGCCTACTATCTCGGCCAGCTCATCTATTTCTTCGAGAAGGCTTGCGGCATCAGCGGTCTCCTGGAAGAGGTGAACCCATTCAACCAGCCTGGTGTTGAGGCATACAAGAAGAATATGTTCGCATTGCTCAACAAGCCTGGCTATGAGGCAGAGAGCAAAGCCATCCAGGAGCGTCTGGCTAACGAAAAGTAATATATATTTTAGTAGTTATAGGAGTTAAGGAGTTAAAGGAGTTAAAGGAGTTAAGACAAATGCTTTTCTCCAAGAAAAACAGAGAGGACATAAGATTATAAACTATTGTCTTAACTCCTTAACTTCTTTAAATCCTTAACTCCTTCAAATTATGAAAGATATTATTTCAAATTACTTAAAAGACCACGGCTTTGGGGAGTTCAACCCTAAAGCCGTTCTTTTTGATATGGATGGTGTGCTGTACGACAGCATGCCCAATCATGCCGTGGCATGGCAGGAATCCATGAAGCAGTTCGACATCCACATGACGGCATCCGACGCCTATGCCACAGAGGGCGCTCGAGGCATAGACACCATTCAGATGATGGTGAAGAAGCAGAAAGGCATCGACATCTCGCTCGATGAGGCACAGAAGATGTACGACGTGAAGACCGAAATCTTCCACACCATGCCTACTGCACAGATCTTCCCCGGGGTAAAGGACATCATGCAGAAAATCAAGAATGCCGGTATGCAGGTGGGCGTGGTGACGGGAAGCGGACAACGACCGCTCATCCTGAGATTGCTCGACGACTTCGGCGACTTCCTCGACGAGTCGCACATCGTTACGGCATACGACGTGAAACGGGGCAAACCCAATCCCGACCCTTATCTCATGGGACTTCAGAAGGCAGGAAACCTGAAGCCCTGGCAGGGCATCGTGGTGGAGAATGCGCCCTTGGGCGTTCGTGCAGGTGTTGCTGCCAATATCTTCACCGTGGCCATCAACTCGGGACCTCTTCCCGACGAAGAGCTCTCCCATCAAGGTTGCAACCTGCTCTATCACAAGATGACCGAGTTCTGCAATGATTTCGAATCACTGATTTCAATCCTATAGCGACAAAGTCCCCTTCGCTATAGGATTTTTTCTATCCGTCAAACCAAGAACAAGCGGTCTCTAAACATCTATTTCGGTTTCTTGCAGAACGTGGAGCAACTTAGAATAATCGGCTTTTGAGATGCGTCGCCCTCTGAGGCTTCTCACCTGAGGATAATCTTCAAAATAAGACTCCTGGGTGGTATACCACTGATGATGTCTCACCTCTCGAAGTGCCCGGATCTTTCGCTCTATCCCCGTGGCAAAACTCGGATTGACACGCGACAGGTAATATTTACCATCGTGCATTTCGATGGACAACATCAAGTAAGTCTGCGGACCTCGCAAAGTCTGTTTAGCCTTTACCTGCTCACTCACCTTCCACCCCTTGGTAGAGGTCATGACCCTGATATCCCAGCCATACTTCCGGTTCAGGTTGTCCATCATCCCACGAAACACGACACCATGCGAAGAGGTATCGCGAAGCCCCGTATAGGCTATGGCGTAATGTATCATCTCATGAAGCAACACACTCTTGGCCTGACGATCGGTCATGTCGTAATAGGTTGTCATAGATATCTTGAAATCGTAAAGACGCACCTTGCCCCACCTCGATGCACGCTTAAACGCCATTTGTCCCAAACGGGTTCTGGCACGACTCAAAGCCATAACTGGCAATGGCAGTTGGGCGTCGAAATAGGAGCTGTTGAATGTTTCAAACTATCTCTCCATCCATTCCACGGTTACTATCATGATTCTTTATTACTTTATTCCTTGTTGCTATGTCCGAAATGTCGGCACAAAGATACTACTTTTTCTGCATTTATACGAACCGAAGCCTAAAAGAATCGTTTCTGCAAAAGTATACAAAAGTACACCCGAAATGGTTGCTCATCAAAAATAACGCTTTTTGAGAGAAAATGCCTACAAAACCCACCTATAGACAAGAAAAAACTACCAAACAGAAGAAAAACAAAGGGAAATATAAAAATAAATGCCAAAATATTTGGTGGAACAAAATAAAAGCAGTACCTTTGCAATCGCTTTTGAAAAGCAAGGGTGGTTACCAGAGTGGCCAAATGGGGCAGACTGTAAATCTGCTGGCTTACGCCTTCGGTGGTTCGAATCCATCTTTGCCCACGCAACGGCGCAGCTTTCACATCGAAAGTTGCGCCGTTGAGTTTTAATAAGTAAGGTGTAGCAGATAGGCGAGATGTTGCAGGGTGGGAGAGGGTAAATCAACTCCCGATATTTGCAATAAACATGGAAATATGCCGTTATCATATTTATATGGCTTCAAACAAACAATACAACAAGATATTAAATAGCGTATGGCTGCTGTTGCTGTTTGCAATGGCGGCCACTAACGTATATGCCCAAAGGCGCACACGCGTGTTCGGTGTAATAAAAGATGACCAAGGGGCACCAATCGAATTGGCTTCGGTAAGGGCTGTGGGACAGAATGCGCTGACATTTACCAATTTGAAGGGCGAGTACAACTTGTGGTGTGCGTCAGAAGATAGTGTGCGCATAGTTTATTCAATGATAGGTTATGAAACACGCAAACGTTTGTTGCGTTCGCCGGGCGACTCTGTGCGTCTTGATGTCATGTTGCCACCTTTCGACTCGAACAACACACTCGGCACGGCTGTGGTGACGGGACAGGGGAGACAAACAACTACTACGCAGCGTATTACACAGCCTGATACCAAACTTGCTCCGTCAACCACAGGCAATGGGGTGGAGGAGATAATTGCCACGCAGGCCGGTGTGAGCACACACAACGAATTGTCGTCGCAGTATAATGTGCGTGGTGGTTCGTTTGACGAAAACTGCGTTTACCTTAATGGTATCGAGGTGTACCGCCCCATGCTGGTGCGTTCGGGGCAGCAGGAGGGGCTTTCTATCATCAATTCGGATATGGTGGAGAGTATCGGCTTTTCGTCGGGCGGCTTTGAGGCACGTTATGGTGACAAAATGTCATCAGTGCTCGATATTACGTACAAGCACCCAGAGAATTTTGAGGCAACTGCACAGACGTCAATGCTTGGTGCTGGCGCGTATGTGGGTTGGGGTAACAAAAAGGTGAGCTTGATGTCGTCGGTGCGTTACAAAACCACGCGATACCTGTTGGGGTCGACAGATACCAATGGTGAGTACCGCCCGAACTTTCTCGACTATCAGGCATTCTTTTCGTGGCGTCCCAATCGTCGGTGGTCATTTGATGTGTTGGGTAATATATCAGACAACTATTACAACTTTGTGCCGCACAACCGCGAAACGAAGTTTGGTACAATCAGCGAAGCTAAAACCTTTCTTGTGTATTTCGACGGTCAAGAAAAGGACTTTTTCAAAACTATGTTTGGAGCAGCAACTCTCACGCGCCATTTTAATCCAGATACCTATTTGGCCTTGCAGTTCTCAACTTATGCCACACAAGAGCATGAAACTTACGACATACAGGGACAATATTGGCTGAATGAGGCCACGACTGCCGAGCAGTTGGGTGTCGGCACCTATTTGGAACACGCACGTAACCGCTTGAGGGCGCGTGTGATGAACACGGGGCTGCGTTTCCGTACCAAGTTGACCGGTCATACGCTGCAAGCTGGCTTTAATTGGACACGCGAGACTATTCATGACAATTCGCGTGAGTGGGAAATGCGCGATTCGATGGGCTATTCATTGCCATATAATCCAACAGCGTTGAACCTCATTTACAGTTTGCGATCGAAATCAGACATTACAACTTCGCGTATATCGCTTTTCGCACAGGACACTTGGCGCATACGTGCAAAGATGGGCTTGTTCAACCTTACGTATGGCGTACGTCTGAGTCATTGGGACTGGAATAAAGAAACGATAGTTTCGCCGCGTGTGTCGATGGGATTGTTGCCATCATTCTCCGACCATTGGACCTTCCGTTTTGCCACGGGCTTTTATTACCAGGCACCTTTTTACAAGGAATTGAAGGATACGACGTTGACAAATGGCATTGCTACGGTTCATCTCAACCGTGACATCAAGTCGCAGCGTTCTATACATTTCGTGCTCGGTGCCGACTATTTGTTCAAGGTCGCCGGACGTCCGTTCAAGTTTACGGCTGAGGCTTATTACAAAGCCCTTTCGCACTTGATACCATACACGGTAGATAATGTGCGTGTGGTATATTATGGCCGTAATGAGTCGAGTGGTTATGCAGCAGGTGTTGACTTTAAGTTGTATGGCGAGTTTGTGCCCGGTACAGATTCGTGGCTTACTTTCTCGCTGATGCGTACCAAAGAAAAAATAGACGGCCTGTCTATTCCGCGTCCCACAGACCAAAGGTATAACGTGTCGTTGTTCTTTACCGATTATTTTCCGGGAACTACACGTTGGCGTTTCACGCTTAAAGCTGCTTTTGCCGATGGTTTGCCGTTTGGGCCTCCACGCAGTGACAAGTCGAAGCAAACGCTTCGTGCTCCTGCCTACAAACGTGTGGATATTGGCATGAGCTATCGTTTGTTGAACAATAGTGACCGTCACATACAGCGTGGCATGGGACGTCTGTTCAAAAACATCTGGCTCGGGTTGGATTGCTTCAACCTTTTGGGCATAGATAACGTCAATTCATACTATTGGGTGACAGATATTACTAACACCCAATATGCTGTGCCGAACTACTTGACTGGTCGCCAAATTAACGCGCGCTTGTCGTTCGACTTCTGATATGAGACTGCCAAAATACAACGCGAACGTTGGGGCTTATGAAAGAAATGCTAACAAATTGGACCGCTTAAAATCAAAATTGCGCTCCTAATGTAGCAAAAAGTAAGTAATAACGTAAATTTGTTTAGTGTTTACTTGGCTATGTAAAAATAAG
>OKUI01000245.1_pt1 | contig 21488 bp, 14 predicted proteins | sample 1606531 | NCBI WGS metagenome assembly OKUI01 (sample SAMEA3882506, study PRJEB24775) | human gut metagenome | biome: human-associated habitat; feature: intestine environment; material: feces | place: Netherlands | collected 2009/2010
GGAAAGGCAGCTTCAGCTTTTTGGTCTTGTGGTCGGTCACGCACTGGGCGCTCCACCCGCCGCGCTGGCTGGGGTACACCACAAACAGGGCGTCGGTCTTGTACAGGCCGTTTTTCCACGGCAGATAGCAGGGCAGCACCACGATGCCGTCGCGGGAGTTGCGGTAGGCCTGCTGCACTTTTTCGTCCGCGCGGTTCACGGCGTTGGCGCTGTCGATCTGGTTCTCCAAGATCTGCTTTGCCACAGCAACCGCCTTGAAAAAGCAGCTGTCCTGATCCTCCTTGGAGTCCCACACCGGGTTGAAAAAGCCAATGGCATCGCACAGGCTGTTCTGCTCGCCGGTGTTGTCGTTCAGGTCCAGCGGCTGGATAAAGTTTTCGTCAATGAGCCGCGCCTGCCGCTCGCCCACAAGACCCGGGCCAAGCACCCGCCACAGCAGACCAAAGGCCGCGTAGGGCACGCCATTGGCGCGGTACTCCCGGGGCTCCTGATGGTGGTCGAACATCCCAAAGCCGATATCGTACACGATGCCGTCAAAATCGTCAGGCACGGTAAAGCCGCGGGTGATCTTGATATCCGGGCGCAGAATTTGCAATAGCGCCGTAGCAAACACGTCATCGGCATGGAACTTGCCGGCGTGGGTAAAACCGTTTGCGGGAATTTTCATGGACTTGATACCTCGTTCTCCTAGTTTCGTCTGGTATCAGTATAGCACAATCCCGCCCGTGGGACAACAAAAAGGAACGGCAGCGCTGCCGTTCCTTTTGCGCGGGACGATTGAAAATGGCTTCCGCTGTGCTCTAGCCATGTTTAGCGGAAATATGATTTAAAGATTCGCGTTTGTCGCGCTCTGCGGAGCGCTCCAAACGCATTTTCACAGGAGAGGTGCAATGGAGGCTTTTTTCAGATCGTCCTACAACAAAAAGGAGCTGCCGCTTAGGTGCGGCAGCTCCTTGGGTCACGATATTACGCGTTATGGGACGTAGGCTGTGTGTGGAAAATTACGGTCATGGAGTTACTGCCCGGACATCATCTTGAAGAAATCGGTCAACCACTTGAAGTCATCGGAGACATCATTCTTGTCCTTATCATAAACCTTAATGCCGGTGGTAGCGTCCTCTTTCAGAGTGAATACGTTACCCTTTGCATCCGTGAGGGTGCCGTTCTCATCATCAAAGCTATAGGCCTTGGTGCCGGTGGGCAGCGCGCACAGACCCTTGCTGGTGCCGGAACCGACCTGAATGGTCTTGTACAGAGTGGCGCTCTCGAGCTGCTTTTCGTTGAGATCTCTTACAAACTGATAAACAGGTTTGCCATCTGCAGTAAAGCAGGTGGTATACTCGTAGGAGTAGTACTTATAGACCTCGGCATAATACTTGGTCGGACCTACCTTTATCTCGGTAGACCACATCTGAGTGGGCTGCTTATTCGCGATGAGAGCGCCCAGAGACAGATCAACGTCATCCTCGCTACGTGACTTGATGGCTGCCTTGCTGCTGCGGAAAAGCAGGTACTGATCCCAAGTCGATTTATTCTTGAGCATCAGAGTCTCGATAAGCTGCTGTTTGTTATTCTTGCCCAACGTAGCCATGCTCACATAGCAGTTCTCACCCTTCCGGGCAGCACGTCCATCGATGGAACGTGCAACAGAGCCGTCCTTGCCATAGTCGACTTCCTGCATTTCAACATAGAACTCCGTAGCACCGGCGTATTTCTTGCTGAACTGTGCCAGCTTGCTGTTGTCCACATCGATAATGGGGGTCTTGGTGGGCTTGGTCCCGGTGCCCTCGCCGCCCTCGTCGATGTCGGGCAGAACGATCTGGTCAGGGTTGTTGGGCAGGGGGCTGGGAGTGTTGCCACCGCCGTTGCCGCCGTTGCCGCCGTTGCCGCCGTTGCCGCCACCGCCGCAAGCGGTCAGCATAGAAATTGCCATGGCTGCGGTCAGCAGACAGGCTGCCGCTTTTTTGTACAGTTTCATACTACAAATACCTCCTGTAATGTTGTTCAAGGCGTCCCAAACTCGCTTTCTGGGTCTATGGTATCGTATCAAAAAAGCGTTGTCAAGCAATGTGGGAAATTTTGGCAACATCACAAAAAGTCATTGGGATTTTCGCTGTTTTGACGAAAACAGGGTGTGGTTTATCCTTAAAAAAGCAGTTCCGAAACGCCTGCAGGCGCTTCGGAACTGCTGATAAAACATACTTTCCGCTTAGGTTACAGCGCCGAATAGCCGAAGCTGTTCACCAGCGCGTCGATGTGCTGCCCGGCCTTGCACAGGGGGCAGTCGCGGGAGTCGAAGCTGGCGTAATCCGGCAGACTGGTGGGGTCGAAGATGGAGGTGACCGGGTAGCCGAGGCACTCGTGGGTGGTGGCAAAAATAGCCGAAAGCCCGGCCACCATGCCGCCGTAGTAGTTTACGGCCTCCACGGCTGCCTGAATGGTGTAGCCGGTGGTGATGGATGCGGCCAGAATGAGGACGTGCTTGCCCTTGACCATGGGAGCAAGATTATCCCGCAGAATGATCTGGCTGCCGGAGGTGTATTCCGGCGTGACGATATAGATGGTCTTGTGGGCGTTCATATTGGTAAAGCCGTCCTTGGTCAGCTCGTTGGCAAGGCAGGTGCCAATGACCTGTGTGCCGTCCAAGCAGAGCACGGTATCCACGATGGTGCTGTGCTGGTAAGCGCTGACCAGCTCCTTTGCCACGGCTTTTGCCTCGGAAAGGCGGGTCTTTTGGGTGGTCACGTCGATGTAATAGTTGATGTGGCTGTGGCTGGTGGCAAAATGTCCCTTGGCCACCCGCAGGAACAGTTCGCTTTTGCTGGTGGGAAGCTTGACCATGTTGATCATTGTACAGCACTCCTTTTTTCACCGGGCGCAGCTGCGCCGCAAAATACAAAACAGCGCGGCGACCCGTTCCGGTCGCAGCGCTTATTTTTCTTCTCTGCCTCTTTATTGTACTGAAAAATGCCGCTGTGCACAAGACACAAACCTGACGAAAAACCTTGCTTTTTTACAGACATATCGCCGAAAACTTGGATGCAAAGGCCGCTGCCGCCCGGAATGCCGCACCGCAAAGGGGGCACAGCGGCAAGACCGGTACGGAGGTAGGGGAGGAACGCGCTTTTTTGCGCAACACGGAAAATTTTGCAAAAAGGGACTGGTATTTTTGCGGGTTTTGAGTATAATATAAGAGATAGTTCAAATTTGAAGTAAAAGGAGAATCACTTCCATGGCACAGGCAAAACAGGATATGGGCTCCGGCAGCGTAAAAAAGCTGATGCTGCAGCTCATGATCCCGGCGGTCGTTGCACAGGTGGTCAACCTGCTGTATAACATCGTGGACCGCATTTACATCGGACATATCGCCGGCATCGGCGCGGCAGCGCTGACCGGCGTGGGACTGTTCACCCCCATCCTTATGCTGCTGAACGCGTTCGCCATGCTGGTGGGCGCGGGCGGCGCGCCCCGCACCGCCATTGCGCTGGGACAGGGCGACAAGGAGCAGGCAGAGAAGATCATCTCCAACAGCTTTACCATGCTGCTGCTCTTTTCGGTGGTGCTGACCGTGGTGTTCTACGCCGGGGCACCCACCCTGCTGCGGCTCTTTGGTGCCAGTGACGCCACCCTGCCCTATGCGCTGAGTTACAGCCGCATCTACATTCTGGGCTCGGTGTTTGTGCTGCTGGTGCTGGGCATGAACCCCTTCATCACCACGCAGGGCTTTGCCAAGACCAGTATGCTTACCACCGTCATCGGTGCGGTCATCAACATTATTCTGGACCCCATCCTGATCTTTGGTCTGGGTCTGGGCGTGCGGGGCGCTGCCATTGCCACCGTGCTCAGTCAGGCTGTGGGCGCGGTGTGGATCCTGCGCTTCCTTACCGGCAAAAAGACCATCCTGCGCCTGCGCAAGGACTATATGCGCCCGGAAAAGAAGGTCATTCTGCCGGTGATGGCGCTGGGCATCTCCACCTTTGTGATGATGTCCACTGAGAGCCTGCTGTCCATCAGCTTCAGCTCCAGTCTGGCGCGGTACGGCGGCGACGTGGCTGTGGGCGCCATGACCGTCATCACCAGCGCTTCCCAGCTGTGCACCCTGCCCATTCAGGGCATCTGTCAGGGCGGTCAGCCGGTGATGAGCTTCAATTTCGGCGCGGGCAAAAAGTCCCGCGTCAAGGAGGCATTCCGCTTCCAGCTGCTGCTGTGCAGCTGCTACACCTGCCTGTTCTGGCTGCTCATGATGCTGGCGCCGGGGGCTGTGGCGGGCATCTTCACCTCGGATACGGCGCTGATCGACTACACCACATGGTCCATGCGCATCTACATGGCCGGTATCTTTGCCATGGGCTTCCAGATCGCCTGCCAGCAGAGCTTTATGGCGCTGGGACAGGCCAAGGTCAGCCTGCTGCTGGCCTGTCTGCGCAAGATCATCCTGCTGATCCCGCTCATCTTCATTCTGCCGCACCTGCTGCCGAACCCGGTATTCGGCGTCTTTCTGGCAGAGCCGGTCAGCGATATTCTGGCCGCCACCATCACCACCATCACCTTCTTCTCCCGCTTCAACGGTATTCTGGAACGGGGCGCTGCGAAGGTGTAATGAAATAGAACAAGCCCGGAAAGTCCGCAGACTTTCCGGGCTTGAATTTTTGGCTTTAAACGGCCTCCGGCTCACCAAGAGCCAGTACTTTCGTCAGCTCGGCCTGCACCTTGGCGTTGGTCTTGGCGGCCATCTTGTCGACGTTCGGCACGTTGATGAGCGTCTGCGGCAGCTGCGGGAAGTCGGCGGCCAGTTCCTTCAGGCTCTTACCGGATTTGACGACCTCGTTGCACAGGGTGAGCGCGGTCAGGGTGCCGTCGCCGGTGGTGGCGAATTCGCGGTTGATCACGTGGCCGGACTGCTCGCCGCCGAGCGAATAATCGCCTCGCAGCATCTCTTCGAGCACGTAACGGTCGCCCACGTTGGTCTGCACGGTCTTGATGCCCATGGAACGCAGGGCCAACTTCAGACCGAGGTTGCTCATCACCGTCACGACGAGGGTGTCATGGTTGAGCTTGCCCGCGTTCTTCTTGGCGCGTGCCAGAATGCCCATGATCTGATCGCCGTTGACCATGTTGCCATCCTCATCCACGGCAAGGCAACGGTCGGCATCGCCATCGAAGGCAACGCCCATGACGGCGCCGGAGGCCTTGACCATGGCCTGCAGCTGCTCAGGATGGGTGGAGCCGGCGTTCTTGTTGATGTTGTAGCCGTCCGGCGACGCGTTGATGACGGTCACGTCGGCGCCGGCGCGGCGCAAGGCTTCCGGAGCGACCACGGACGTGGCGCCGTTCGCGCAATCGGCCACGATCTTCAGGCCCTTCAGCGGCGTCGGCTGCGACTTGTCCGGACCGACCGGCGCGATGGCGGAAACCAGATGGTCGATGTACAGGTTGGTTGCGGTGGCGGTGTCATGGCTGACACGACCCACGCCGGCGCCGGTAGGACGATCCCAATCCTGGCCGAGCACCGCTTCGATCTCGTCTTCCTTGGTGTCGGGCAGCTTGAAGCCGCCGCGGGCGAAGAACTTGATGCCGTTGTCGGGCATCGGATTGTGGGATGCGGAGATCACCGCGCCCATTTCCACGTTGAGCACGGACGTCAGGTATGCGACGCCCGGCGTCGGGATGATGCCGGCGTCGATCACGTCGAAGCCGCCGGCGGACATGCCAGCGGACAATGCGGCGGCAAGGAAATCGCCGGAAACTCGTGTATCACGACCGACCAGCGCACGGCGACGGCTTTCGAATTCGCTCCGCTCGTCATCGCCCAGCACACGCACCGCGGCGTCACCCAAATCAAGCGCCAGCTGTGCCGTCAAATCCCTATTCGCCAATCCTCGAACGCCGTCGGTTCCGAACATACGTGGCATGAGTCTCAAATCCTCGCTATCTGCAAACGATATTTCCGTGACCTATCGTACTCAACCGTGCCGCCGAAACCAGCAGGTGACGACGCAATCGCATAACACTTCACAATTCAAAGCATTTCACGGCGCGCAATGCCCTTTTCGTGTCGCACGACTTTGATTTCAAGGCGGAAAATCAAGTCGTGCGGCAACACTTGATAAAGAAATACCCCCTAACTATCATTTTCCGTTGAAAACCAGCAAAAAATAAGAGTTAGAGGGTATGAAAGCCAGCACGCTTGTCGCACAACTTTGAAAAATGCCTCCAAAATCAAAGTCGTGCGACAGCCTTCGACGCAAAATGCCCCCTAATCCTTATTTTCAAGCGGAAAACGAGGATTAGGGGGCATAAATGCCGATATGCCCGTCGCATGACTTTGAAAATCGCACCCAAAATCAAAGTCGTGCGACGACATGACGGCTCTTAAGCGGGAACGTTCCTGTCGCCCCTGCTATCAGAGCGCGGCGTTGAAGTCGCGCACTTTCAGCGTGCGGTGAGAAGCCTCGACGTTGCCACGCACAATGCGCTGCAAGGCGTTGTCCGCGTCCTTATGGGAGGCGAGCCAGGCGTCGCCCAGCTCCACGAGCTTCGCCGGATCGGCATAGCCCGGATACAGGCCTTCGAGCAGCGCTTCCGCCATGTGGAAGGTCTTGTGCTCCCAAATCCAGTCGGCGACCTCGAAATACTTCTCGGCGTACGGTTCGGCCAAGTCGGCGCGCGGGGTGGCTGCGAAGCCACCGGCCACAGCCTCAAGCTGCATGTTGGTCAGCTCGTCGTTGTGCAGGGCCTCGTTCCAAGCCCATGCCTTCGCTTCGGCGGTACCGGCCACGGCGCGTGCGCCATAGGCGAACTCACGGTTCTCGGTGGTTTCGCGCTTGGCCAGTTCGGCGTCGATTCCCGCCTGGTCGATCGCGTTGACGGTGCTCAGCGCGTTGATGATGGTCCAGCGGAAGTTGTTGTCGATTTCCAGACCGTCGAATGCCACGGAACCGTCGAGCAGGCCCTTCGCGTTGGCGACGAACGCCTCGTCGCCCGGCTCGCCGTAGCCCAGGTAGGCGGTGACGAGCTGGAACTGTTCGTCGGAGCCGGCCTTGGCCTGACCCGCCAGCTTGAACAGTTCGGCGGCCACATGCTTCACGATCTCGGCACGCTCTGCCGGAGCGGTGTAATGCCATGCGGTGGTGCTGACCTGTGCCAGCGCGTAACGGAAGGTGGTGGACTCGTGTTCGGTGGCGAGCGCGGCCAGCGAGGTGTCGATGAACTGGCGTGCCGGCAGTTCGCCGTCGCGGGTCATGTCCCACAGGGCGAGCCAGATCACGGAGCGTGCGAGCGCGTCGTCGAAGCGGTACAGGTTGCTTGTCGCGAATGCGAGGCTCTTGTCGTCGAAACGCAGCTTCGTGTAGGTCAGGTCGTCGTCGTTCACCAGAATCAGCGACGGACGTGCCTTGCCGGCGGCAGCGTCGACGACCGTCAGTTCGCCGTCGACGTCCAGTTCGAAACGGTCGGTGCGCACGATCTTGCCGGTTTCCGGATCCTCGTTGTAGAAGCCGACGGCGAGACGGTGGGCGCGCAGCACGGGATGCTCGGCCGGAGCGGTCTGGCGCAGGGCGAGACGCTTGATGGTGCCGTCCTCGTTCTCTTCGACTTCGGTGGCGATGGTGTTGATGCCGGATTCCTCAAGCCACTGGGCGCTCCACGCCTTCAGGTCGCGGCCGGAAGTGAGTTCCAGTTCGGCGAGCAGGTCGGCGAGGGTGGCGTTGGAGTAGGCGTGCTTGTTGAGGTAGTTGTTGATGCCCTTGAAGAACTTCTCACGGCCCACGTAGTACACGAGCTGCTTCAGCACGGAGGCGCCCTTGGCGTAGGTGATGCCGTCGAAGTTGACGTAGGTGTCGTTGAGGTCGTTGATCGGGGCGACGATCGGGTGGGTGGTGCTCAGCTGGTCCTGACGCAGCGCCCAGCTCTTTTCGCCAGAGCTGAAGGTTGCCCAGGCGTCCTTCCATTCGGTGGCTTCGGCGGTGGCGAGGGTGGACGTGAACTCGGCGAAGGATTCGTTGAGCCACAGGTCGTTCCACCACTTCATGGTCACGTAGTCGCCGAACCACATGTGGGCGAGCTCGTGCAGCACGGTGACCACACGGCGTTCCGCGTAGGCGTCGGTGACCTTGGATTCGAACACGTACTGGTCGCGGATGGTGACCATGCCGATGTTCTCCATGGCGCCGGCGTTGTATTCCGGCACGTAGATCTGGTCGAACTTGGCGTACGGGTAGGGCACGCCCCAGGTCTTGGCGTAGAACGCGAAGCCCTTCTTGGTGATGTCGAACAGGTAGTCGACGTCCTTGCTGAAGGCCTTGGCGAGCGCCTGGCGGCAGTACATGGCCATCGGCACGGTGCGGCCGTCCTCATTGGCGTATTCGGTGTGCCATTCGGCGTACGGTCCGGCGCAGATGGCGGTGAGGTAGGAGCTCATGGTCGGGGTCGGTTCGAACACCCACAGCTTGGTGGTTTCGGCGGCGTGATCGCCGAGCGTGCCTTCCTCGGTGACGGTTTCGTTGTCGGTCACGGAGGCGGTGGGCATGTTGGACGTGACGATCCAGGATTTGGCGGCGAGCACGGAGAAGTCGAACACGGCCTTCAGATCAGGCTGGTCGAACACGGCGTAGACGCGGCGGGCGTCCGGCACTTCGAACTGGGTGTACAGGTAGACGTTGCCGTCGGACGGGTCGACGCTGCGGTGCAGGCCTTCGCCGGTGTTGGAGTACTGGCACATCGCCTTGACGGTAACCTCGTTGTGCTCCTTGAGGCCCTTCAGCTCGATGCGGCTGTCCACGTACGCTTCAGCCGGGTCGAGGGTTTCACCGTTGAGGGTGATTTCGCTGACTTCGTTGGCGATGAGGTCAAGGAAGCTTGACTCCCCCGGCTTCGCGTCGAAGGTGATGGTGGTTTCGGAGCCGAAATCCTTGGCTCCGCGGGTCAGGTCAAGCTTGACCGTGTAATGGATTGGCGCGGCGATGATGCTTTTGCGTTCTTCCGCTTCGATTCGGGTGAGGTTTGCTCCTGGCATGTCACTCCTTCTTTCTGGTAACAGAAGGCGGCGCGATCAGTTGTGCCGATCACGTCGCCTTGATTCAATTTATGGTAAATTTACGGCTTATTTCGCGGCGTTCAGTCCCATCGCGTCGTCCACGTCCTGCGCGATGTCGGCGACGACGGGGACGATCATCGGCTTGCGGTGCAGCTGTCGTGCCACCCAGCCGCCGAGCGTGCGTCGCATGATCTGCTGCAGCTTGTAGGTGTCGCGCGTGCCCTGCATCATCGCGTCCTGCAGCTGCTCGACGATCTGGTGACGGACCTTGTCGAACTCGCTTTCGTCTTCCGCGACCGCGTTGAGGTAGATCTTCGGGCCGGTGATGACATCCGCGGTTTCGGTGTCGACGACCACGAAGCTGGACACGAAGCCTTCGGTGCCGAGGATGCGGCGCTTCTCGAGTTCTTCGTCGGTCAGTTCGCCGACGGAATCGCCATCGACGTAGACGTAGCCGCACGGCACGGAGCCGACGACCGCGGCCTGGCCGTGGTACAGGTCGACGACGTCGCCGTCTTCGGCCAGCACGACGTTCTGCGGATCGACGCCGGTCTTGACGGCGATCATGCCGTTGGCCACCAAGTGGCGGTTTTCGCCGTGGATAGGCATGGCGCACTTCGGCTTGACGATGTTGTACATGTACAGCAGCTCGCCTTCGTTGCAGTGGCCGGAGACGTGCACGGCGGCGTTGTCTCGGTTGACCACGCGGGCTCCGAGCTGCACGAGCTTGTTGATGACCTTGTAGACGCCATGCTCGTTACCTGGGATCAGGGAGCTGGCGAGGATCACCGTGTCGAACTCGTTGATGGTGATGTCGCGGTGGTTGCCGTCGGCGATGCGGCCGAGCGCGGCCATCGGCTCGCCCTGGGAGCCGGTGCACATGTAGACGAGCTTGTCGTCCTGCACGTCATGGGCCTGCTTCAGGTCGATGACGGTGTCCTCGGGCAGACGCAGGTAGCCCAGATCTGCTGCGATGGACATGTTGCGGACCATGGAACGTCCGACGAACACGACCTTGCGGCCGTACTTGTGGGCCGCGTCGACGACCTGCTGCACGCGGTGCACGTGGCTGGAGAAGCTGGCCACGATGATCTTGCGCGTGGCCTGTGCGAACGCCTGGTCGAGCGCCGGACCGATGGAGGTCTCCGGCTTGACGAAGCCCGGGACCTCGGCGTTGGTGGAGTCCATCATCAGGAGGTCCACGCCCTTTTCGCCGAGCTTGCCGAATTCCACCAGATCGGTGATGCGGTGGTCGAGCGGCAGCTGGTCGAGCTTGATGTCGCCGGTGTCGATAAGCGAGCCGGCGGGGGTCTGCACGAACACGGCGAGCGCGTCCGGAATGGAGTGCGTGACGTTCACGAATTCCAGGTTGAACGGGCCGACCTTGAGCTTGTCGCGTCCCTTGACCTCGACGAGCGTCGGGTTGATGCGGTGTTCCTTGCACTTGGCCTCAACGAAGGCGAGGGTGAGCTTGGAACCGATCAGCGGAATGTCCGGGCGGAGCTTGAGCAGGTACGGCACGCCACCGATGTGGTCTTCGTGGCCGTGGGTGAGCACGAGCGCCTCGACCTTGTCGAGACGGTCCTTGATGTAGTGGAAGTCAGGCAGGATGAGGTCCACGCCCGGCTGCTCCTCTTCCGGGAAGAGCACGCCGCAGTCGATGAGCAGGATATGCCCGTTGTATTCGACCACGTTCATGTTGCGGCCGATCTCACCCAGACCGCCGAGCGGCACGATACGCATGGAGCCCTTGCGGTACTTCGGCGGGGCGATCAGCACTTCGTCCTGCTGGGGCGCGGTGGATTGCGGCGCGGAATGCGACGGGCGACGGTTCGAACCGTTGCCGCCACGGGATCCACGGGAGCCGCCGTTGCGCGAGCCACCGTTGCCACGGCTGCGGGTGGAGGACTTGGCCTTCTTGATGGCGGTCTTCTCGGACTTCGCGGCCTTGGTGGTCTTGGATGCCTTGACTGCGGTTTCAGTGCGCTTGGCAGCTTTGCTGCCGCGCTTGTGTGTTGTTGTCTTTGTGGTTTCTTCTGTAGCCATTTCCTAGTTGGATTTCTATTACTAATTGTCTCCGCCTATGCGGAAACGAGGAATTTGGGTGCCTGCCGGCGTTCATGCGCGACAGGCCAGTCGCATCATGCGATTCGGTTCACAGCAGTCCCGCGGCGCGCATGCCCTTTTCCGCGCGCACGAGTTCCGCTTCGCCCGGACCGACGTTCGGCAGGCGCATTTCGGTGGAGTCGAGGATTCCACGCACCTTCAGCGAGGCTTTGGCCATCACGGCCTGGAAGCCATTGCCGTTCATCGCTTCGACGAGCGGCGCCAGCTGCACGGAGATGCGCTGCGCTTCGTGGATATCGCCACGATCGAACGCGTTGGCGAGGTCACGCATCGGGCCGGCGGCGGCGTGCGCGATCACGGAGATGATGCCGACTGCGCCGACGGACAGGAACGGCAGGAACAGGCCGTCATCGCCCGAATACCAGGTCAGGCCGGTTTCCATACGCTTGCGTACCGCGCCGGCGATGTCGCCGGTGGCGTCCTTGACGGCCTTGACGTGGTCGAGTTCGGCCATACGACGGTAGGTTTCCAGCTGGATGTGCAGTCCGGTACGGCCCGGCACATCGTAGATGATGATCGGCTTGTCCGCGGAGTCGTTGACCGCCTTGTAGTGGCGGAACACGCCTTCCTGCGACGGACGGGAATAGTACGGGGCGACCACGAGCACCGCGTCGGCGCCCGCCTCCTGGGTCTGCTCCACCATGCGCACGGTGTGCGCGGTGTCGTTGGAACCGGCGCCGGAAATGACCGGCACGTCCACGACTTCCTTGACGGCCTGAACCAGTTCGACCTTCTCCTCCATGTGGGTGGTCGGAGATTCGCCGGTGGTGCCGTTGACCACAAGACCGTCGGCACCATCCGCCACGAGCTGCCTCGCCAGCTGTTGCGCGGCTTCGAAATCTACGGCTCCGTCAGCCTTCATGGGGGTGACCATGGCCGGAAGGATACGTCCGAAGGGAGCAGGATCGAGCAGATGCATTGTACCGTCGTCAGTCTTAGGGCTTGTCATACGGCTAACGGTACTTCCCTCTGCGGACGCTTTCGATTTCATGAGACGCGAAAAGTCACATTTTGGAAGGCCTGCCGACGATGACCGCGACGACGCACTGCAGGAAAGCGACGAACGTGAACACCATCAGCGGCACATGATGGCCGCCAGTGGCCTGGACCAGCACGCCGAACATAAGCGGGCCGAGCGAGGCGATCAGATAGCCGAACGACTGCGCGACGCCCGACAGCACCACGGTTTCGGCGCTGTCACGGCCGCGCAACGCGATCAATGCGAGCGCCACCACCAGGGACGCGCCTTGCGCGCAGCCGCCGACGAACGCCCATACCGGCATGAGATGCGGCAGCAGCAGCATGCCAAGGCCGGCGATCAGCATGGGAGCGCTGGCGGTGAGCGCCGCGCAGACCTGGTTGCCGCGCACGTTCATGAGCTTAGGAATGACCAAGCCGGAAAGGATGCCGATGCCTTGGAAGATGAACAGATGCACGCCGGCGGTGGAGGCGTCGTAGCCGATGGACGCCGAGATGGACGGCATCCAGTTGGACATGGTGTAGAAGGCGGATGATTGCAGTCCCATGAAGGCCGTCACGTACCACGTCATCGGACGGCGCAGCACGCGGGTGAACACGCCATGCGACGATTGCGTGGAACATGCCGGTCGCTGTGCGGAATGCGGGTTTTGTGCGTTGGCCGTCGTGCTGCGATCGCCAATATCATCGATATCGCCAGTATCGCTGGTTTCGATGGTGCCGCCGGCGGAAGCGATAACGACTTTGCGATTGTGCAGGATACGCAACGCCCACAGCACGGCGACGACCAGCGGCGGCACACTCCAGAAGGCGAGTGACGCACGCCAACCGCCCCACATCTGCGCAAGCGGCGCGGACAGCAAACCTGCGGTGGCGCTGCCGGCGGTGATGCAACCGGAATAGACGCCGGTCGCCATCGCGACATGGCCGGCATAGTCACGTTTCGCGATCACCGGCACAAGAACGTTGCCGACGGCGATGGCGGAGGCGAACACCACCGTGCCCAGCCAGATGCCAACGCCGCCGCCGAACGAGCGGATGGCGTCGCCCGCCGCGATGCACAGCAGGGCCAGCAGAATCGACATGTCGATGCCGATGCGGCGTGCAAGGAACGTGACCAGCGGGCTGACCGCGGCGAAGGCGATCAGCGGAATCGCCGTCAATACGCCCTGCACGCCCTCACCCCACGCAAGGTCGGTTCCCATTTGGGCGAGGACCGGCCCGACGGCGGCGATGGCGGGCCGCAGATTCAGCGATACGAGGAAGATCAAAGCCACCCACAATCCGGTGGAGGACCGGTCGTACGCCAGCATGTTTCGTTTTGAATTCATTCCGTTCCCATTCCCGCTTCCACTTCCGTTTACCGCCGTTCCAACGGGACGTGCCGCGCCTAGATTTTCCCTATCAATCTTCAAGCTCATTGAGCGCATCGAAGCAATCGTTGATGCCTTCGATACGCGCGTGCACCTCGTCTTCGGTATCGACGAGGCATTTTCCGACTTCGTCCACCATCAGGGCGATCAGGGCGAACGCCGCGGTGAAGCTCGTCAGCACGTGGGAGTTCAGCACCACTTTGAAGAAGGCGACGTTACGGCCGATGACGGCGTTGCGCGCCGAAATGTCGCCAATCACCACCACGGTCAGGCCGCGCTCAAGCATCACGTCGATGAGCCGCGAGAAGAAGGGAAGACGCCGGCCCACGCCGATGATGACGATTACGTCGCCTGCCGCATAATCAACCAGATCTTCGGCTATGGACTGGCCTGGATTCGGCAGAATATCAACGTTTCCGCGTAGCCGCATCAGCTGTTCGCGCATGTGCAGCGCCACGGGATAGCTGCTGCGGTACCCGACCACCGCCACATGCGGGGCCGTGGCCATGGCTTGGCATGCGGATGACAGTTGCGCGCGGTCGATGCCTTCAAACGTGCGTTTCAGGCTTTCCTCGTCACGGCGCAGATGGTCGGCGACCAAATCGTCGCACTGGGTGTGCCGTGAAAGCTCCGGAGAGCCAGGACGATGGACGCGACGCACGTCACGTCTGAATTCGCCCGCGTTCGCATAGCCGAGCTTGCGGTACAGGCGGCTGAGCGTCGGCTGCGAGATGCCGCTCAACTGCGACAGCTCCACGGAATTGCAGACCAACACATCGGTCAGATGGCCCAGAATGAACTGCGCGGCCTCACGTTCCGTCGCAGTCAGCGAATCGAAGGATTCCCGGATGCGCGCCACCAAGCCGAGGTCCGCGGCAGCATTGCCTTCCTCGTCCATGGCGTCCTTCGAAGCCCCCATATTGTCTGAAAGCATAATTCCAGAAGTCACGCTCATCGCCCTTCCCTGCAGTACATTCTCACGCGGCGCATCCGCTCTCCTGACGATGCTACCCCTTGCTTTCCGGGTTTCACCAGGTTTGGCCGCCGACAACTGTCACGACGAATGAAGAATTTCAGATGCCGTAAGCACTGAAATGCATCCATCACAGGCAGTGGCGGCGCCTCTTGGCAACGCGACCCACCGTCAGGAGATGACCGACCATGGCAAAAACAGCTTACCCCACACAATCAACATCGCATATCGGGCGGATTCGGCATAGAAGAAACGGTGCCAAACCAGCGAAATGGGCGACTAACGCGGCAACAAAATCCCCGACTGTTGCGAACACTGTTGAACCGGCGTCACACCCGGCCGAATGCGAGGCGAACGCGGTGCGCGCAAGATCGTACGGCTGGTGGCACGCACCGGCTGCCGCACGCATATTCTGCACGTGTCCAGCGGTCTGAGCGTGGACGTGCTGCGGCGGGCGAAGGCCGAAGGACTGCCGGTCAGCGCGGAGACCTGTCCGCATTACCTCACGTTGGATTGCGACCATATTCCCGACAACGCCACCGCGTTCAAATGCTGTCCGCCGATTCGTGATCCGCATGAGCAGGACGCGCTATGGGCGGGGCTTGCCGACGGCACGTTGGATGGTGTCGTCACCGATCATTCCCCGGCCAGCGCGGATATGAAAGCCGGCACGCTCGCCACCGCGTGGGGTGGCGTTTCCCGTCTGCAGGTCGGATTCCGCGCGGTGTTGACGGGTGCGATGCGGCGCGGCTTGAGTTTGGCCGACGTCGTGCGGTGGATGTCGTGCAACACCGCACGGCTTGTGGGACTTGACGATCGTGGCGATATAACGCCGGTATTGCGGGCCGATTTGGCGATTATTCGCCCGTACGAACGGTTTGTTGTGGATGCTACCGCTTTGGAAAGCCGCAATCCGATCTGCGCCTGCGATGGCATGACGCTTAACGGCGTCGTCACGCGCACGTTTGTAGCGGGGCGGGACGCGCTCTCCGGAGTGCGGGAGGGGAATCTTATCGTTCGTCCGTGAATCAGAATCCGTAAATCAACCATTCAACAAAAATCCCCAACCCGCCGACGGCCGGATGTCATTCGATGTCGGCAGATTGGGGACGGACGAGAATCAGGTCTCAGCCCAGGTAGGCGGCCGGGTTCTGGGCGAACTTGTCGGCGCAACCGGGGTTGCAGAAGTAGTAGGTGACGCCGCCGTATTCGCGGGTCGCGGCCGCGGTGGCCGGATCGACGCTCATGCCGCAAACCGGGTCCTTCGCAACGTTCGCCGCGGAATCGCCCATATTCGAAGCCATGCCGTGGCCGTCATGACCGCCGCAGCAGTGTCCGGCGCCCATCGCGCCCATGTTCTCGGCTTCCTTCTTGGCCTTGTGATCGCTGAACAGTCCCATGATCGTTCCTTTCCGACTGTGCTGGTTGCCATTATTTTTGCTCGGATCGGGCTTGCGTACCCGATACGTCTTGTTTTTCGCCGCCTCCGCGTCCGGATCGAACAGGCGCAGCCGGCTTGCATTCGTCACCACGCACAACGACGAGAACGCCATCGCGGCGCCGGCGATCATCGGATTCAGCAGCGTTCCGGTGAACGGATACAGCACGCCGGCCGCGATCGCGATGCCGATGCTGTTGTAGCCGAGCGCGAAACCAAGGTTCTGCGCGATGTTGCGCATGGCGGCATGCGTCAGGTCGAGCGCGTGCACGAGCCCCATGAGCGATCCGCCCATCAGTGTCACATCCGCGGATTGGACGGCCACGTCGGTGCCGGTGCCGATGGCGAATCCGACGTTGGCTCGGGCGAGGGCGGGCGCGTCGTTGATGCCGTCGCCGACCATCGCCACCGTATAGCCTTGCGATTGGAGTTTTGCGACTTCGTCGGCCTTGCGTTCCGGCCGCACGCCGGCGATCACATGACGTTCGTCGATGCCGACCTGGCTTGCGATGGCGCGTGCGGTGGTCGGATTGTCTCCCGTGAGCATGACGGCTTCGACGCCACGTTTGCGGAGCAGTTCGATGGCTTGGCGCGAGTCGGCTTTCGGCACGTCGGCGACGGCGACGATGCCGGCGAGATGGCCGTCGATGGCCGCTAGGATCGGCGTTTTGCCTTGCTGCGACAGGAGTTCCATGTCGGCGATGATGGCGTCGAGGTTCGTATCGTGGATGGTCTCGGAGGCAATTTCGGAGGTATCGGACGTAACGTCGGGCATGTCGACGTCAAGGTCGTCGATCAGGTCGGTGTTGCCGACGGCGACGGTGTGCGGCAGACCGCGGAAGGTGACACGCGCGGTGACGCCACGGCCGGCAATCGCCTGAAAATCGGTGGTTTGCGCGAGTTCCGCAACGTCCGCGACGTCGGCTTTTTCCGCAGCTGCGGCAACGATCGCAGCAGCGAGCGGATGCTCGGAATCACGTTCGGCGGCGGCGACAATCGTCAGCAAATCATCGGGACGCCGATGCCACACGCCCAACGGCAGCACATCGGTAAGGGTGGGTTTGCCGGCGGTGATCGTGCCGGTCTTATCCAATACGACGGCATTGACTTTGCCGCATGTTTCCAACGCTTCGGCGGAACGGACCAGCACCCCCATGCGAGCCGCGCGGCCAGTCGAGACCGTCACCGACAACGGAGTCGCCAGTCCGAGCGCGCACGGGCAGGCGATCAACAGCACCGACACCGCGGCAACCAGCGCGTGCGTGACACGCGGTTCGGGGCCGAACGCGAACCACAGCGCGCACGACCATACGGCGATGAGCACCACGGCCGGCACGAAAACGCCGGAGATACGGTCCGCCAATCGTTGCACGGGGGCTTTCGAGCTTTGTGCGGCGGCCACCATGCCGATGATCTGCGCGAGCACGGTGTCCTTGCCGACTTTCGTGGCGCGGTACCGCAGCGAGCCACCACCGTTGATGGTGGCACCCGTCACTTCGCTGCCCTCGGTTTTGGCGACCGGCATGGCTTCGCCGGTAATCATCGACTCATCCACGGTGGAGCTGCCGGATATGACGATGCCGTCGACCGGCAGCTGCTCGCCGGGGCGGATGGCGATGATGTCGCCGACGCGCACGTCATCGATGGCGATGCTGGTTTCCTTGCCGTCTCGCACCACGCGGGCGGTTTTCGGTTGCAGACCCGCCAATGCGCGCATGGCTTCACCGGTGCCTTTGCGGGCGCGCGCTTCGAGCAGCTGGCCGACAAGCATAAGCGTGACGACCACACCGACCGCTTCGAAATACGGTTCGCGCGCGTTCTCGGGCAGGACGTTCGGTGCGAAGGTGACCACGCAGGAGTAGGCGAATGCGGCCAGCGCACCAAGGCTGACGAGCGCGTTCATCTCCGGCGAGCGGTGGGCGATCGCGGCGAAACCGCTGCGGAAAATCGGCAGCGCCGCATAGCCGACGATTGGCAGCATCAGCAGGAACTGCAGCCAGTTCGGCATCGGATACAGCATGAGCATGGTGGAGCCGAATACCGGAATCGTGCAGACGGCCGCCACGATAAGACGGGTGATGAGGGCGCGAATTTCCGATTCCGATCCGCGCGATTTGCCCGAATCACCCGAACCGGACGTTTGGACGGCGCCTTTTTGCGCGCATTGCACGCCTGTTTCCGCGGAACCGGATGCGTGGGCACCGTCAGCAGTCGCGCGAATGTCCGAATCGCCGGAATCGGACATACTGGCGCCGACGGAACCAACCGCGGAACCGGCGGCGGCACCGACACTTGCATGCTTTCCCGGCAGTATGCGCAACGTGCCGTGCAGCATGTTCATACCGCATGCGAAGGGATACTCACCCGGCTCATCGGGGTGCAACGTCAGCGTAGTCGTGCGGAAGGCGGGCAGCGCAAGATCGACCCCGAAATCGGAAAAAACGACGTGCGACGAACATTCGCCGTCTTCCTTGCGATCGAAGATCAGCCGCAACGGCACGCCGGCTTCGGCTTCGATGACGGCCGGGCTGTACCCGCCTTTGACTTCGACGACCGCTTCCTGCACGCCGTCGCGCAACGGCGCACGATACGCTTTGCGCGGTGCGAAGAAGAACCACAGCACGCCCGCCGTGACGAGCAGCGCCACAATAAGCGCGATTGCGATGTGCATATTCCAGCCGCCTTCCGTCCGTAATTGGCTTTCGATTTCGGCAAACACCATCACAATATACCCCTATAGGGTATATTGGCAAGAAGGACGAGCAAACTTCAGCCGTAGATAAAATTTTCAGCGCAGCGAGGAGGACGATATGAACGCCACACAGCATGGGTACGCAAGCGACCAGAAGAGGATCATCGCACGATTGAATCGCATCGAAGGGCAGGTGCGCGGCATTCGGCAGATGACGGAAAACGGCGAATACTGCATCGACATTCTGACGCAGATTTCCGCAGCGGACAGCGCGCTGAAGTCGGTGGCGCTACTGCTGCTCGACGACCATCTGCACCATTGCGTCGCCAAAGCCGCGGCGGAGGGCGGTACCGTCGCCGACGAAAAGCTGGCGGAAGTCAGCGCCGCCATCGCACGCCTTGCCAAATAATCGGAACAGATCCGCCATAAAAAAACTGCCGACGGGAGACACATGCACCCGTCGGCAGTTTGAAAAAAGAATTACGGTTACAGGTCGAGGAAGTGGTCGAGGCCGACGGTCAGGCCCGGGTAGGTTCCGGTGGAGACCTTGCGCACGGCCAGCAGCACGCCCGGCATGAAGGAGATGCGGTCGAAGCTGTCGGCGCGGATGGTCAGCTGTTCGCCGGAGTTGCCGAACAGCACCTCCTCGTGGGCGTTGAGGCCGCGAAGACGCACGGCGTGCACGTGGATGCCGTCCACCACCTGGCCTCGGGAACCGCCGTCGGTTTCGGTGGCGTCCGGAACCGGACCCAAGCCGGCCGCCTTGCGCGCTTCGGCGATGCCCTGCGCAGTGTGGAAAGCGGTGCCGGACGGAGCGTCCACCTTGGTCGGGTGGTGCAGTTCGATGACTTCGGCGGATTCGAAGTACGGTGCCGCGACCTTTGCGAAATGGTCGGCGAGCACCGCGGAAATGGCGAAGTTCGGCGCGATGAACACGCTCTGGCCCTCACGCGGAGCTGCTGCGAGCGCGGCACGCACCTGGTCGAGTTTCTCTTCGGTCCAGCCGGTGGTGCCGACCACCACGTCGACGCCCTGCTTGACGAGGGCGAGCACATTGCCCAGCGACACGCTCGGCACGGTGAATTCCACCACGACGTCGGTGTTTTCGGGGGTGATTGCGGTCAGGTCGTCGCCTGCGTCGAGCGCGAGCGCGAGTTCGGTGTCGGCGGCGGCATTGACGGCGTCGACCACGTGCGAGCCCATACGGCCTTTGGCGCCGACTACGGAAACCTTGATCATTGCAGCTCCTTGATGTTTTCGCGGACGCGCATGTTGCGCATGTCGTACGTTTGCCGTGCGCATGTGTTCGAAATCGCGTGTCCGCGTCCATAACGTGTTCCACTTATGAATCTAAAGAGACGCTTCGACGCGCCAGCAGCCAGCCGATCAGTGCGAACGGAATCGAACAGCCCACGAACACGGCGGGCAGGCTCAATCCCGCGCTTGGATTGAAATGGTCGAGCACGATGCCGGTGATCATGGAGCCGAACGACGCGCCCATCGTGCCGGCGGTGCTCACCCAGGACAGGCCTTCGGTGAGCGATTCCTCGGGCACGGTCTCCTTGACGACGAGGTTGCCGGAGGCGAACACCGGCGAAATGGTCAGGCCGGTGAGGATCTCCACCAGTCCCATCACGATCAGGTTGCCCTGGCACAGGTGGATCACCACGAAGCCGACGGTCATCAAGGCGAGGAACATGATCATGTGACGCCAACGGGAGCCTTTGAGCTCGCGCGAGCCGAAGACCAGCGCGCCCATGCAGGAGCCGACGGCCAGCATGGCCAGCTGCACGCCCAGCACGGAGTCGAGGTGCAGCGATTTCATGACGGCGGTCATGGACGTGTCGAACGCGGTGAACGCCATGTTGAACACGATGAACACGGCGAGAAGCGGCAGCACGCCCGCATAGGTGAGCACATTGCGCTTGTTGCGGTCGCGGCCGTCCGTCTTGAGCCGGTCGAGGTCGAAACGATTCGCGGAAGCAGCGGTACCAGCAGTACCGTCCGCAGCGGCACCAGCGGCCGCCAATCGCACGTCAGCATCGTCGGCATCAGCCGCGACGACCGTGATTTCGCGCAATACCGGCGGTTGAGTGTCACGCAATGCGAAGAACACGGCACCGCCGAACGCGCAGGCGAGGGTCGGCACGAACAGCTGTGATACGGGATGCACGGACGCGGCCAGGAAAGCCGCCAGAATCGGCCCGAAGATGAACACGATCTCGTCGATGGCGGATTCGAGCGCATACGCGGTGTTGAGCAGGTCCTCCTTGTCGGCGCGGTCGAGCACGTACGCCCAACGGGTGCGCACAAGCGCGCCGAACGAGAACTGCGTCATGCCCATGACCACGGCAAGCACGAACAGCAGCGGAATCGGCACGCGCATCAGCGCGGCGAACGCGAAGCCCAGCATGACGATGATCTGCACCGTCAGGATCACCGGACCGACCTTGCGCTGGCCGAACCGGTCGAACAGGCGCGCGTACAGCGGCGTGACCGCGGCGGTGGCGAGCACGTACGCGGCGCTCATCACGCCGGCGATCGTCCAATTGTCGTACATGTGGTTGAGCGCGAGCACGATACCGAGGCCCATCATGGACATCGGCAGTCGCGCGATGGCTCCGGACACGCAGAACGCCTTCGTGCCGGGAATGCGGAAAAGCTGCGCGTATGGCGATTGCGTTTTCTGCGATTCGTGCGGTTCGTGCGATTGCGATTGCGGTTTCGCGCCCGTCACGCCGTCACCTTTCCCCGGTAGATGAACATGTCGTCGAACAGTGGCGGCACTTCGCCGTCGGCGCTGCCGCCGGTCTGCGTCGGTATATCGCCGAGGCAGAGGGCATGGAGCAGGGCATGGACAGCGCCAAGAAGGT
>OKUI01000246.1_pt1 | contig 21459 bp, 19 predicted proteins | sample 1606531 | NCBI WGS metagenome assembly OKUI01 (sample SAMEA3882506, study PRJEB24775) | human gut metagenome | biome: human-associated habitat; feature: intestine environment; material: feces | place: Netherlands | collected 2009/2010
ATTACGCCTCTTTAGGCCCAACACGCTTAGCCGCCGCCATAATCGCCAGACGACCATGCTCAAAAGTCAAACCGCCCTGGAAGAAAACATTAAACGGCTCACGGCACGGACCATCAGCGCTCAGCTCAATAGAAGCGCCCTGTACAAAAGTACCTGCAGCCATAATAATCTCATCCTGATAACCCGGCAGCGGACTCGGAACCGGCTCAACATGCGCATCAACAGGAGAATTGCCCTGAATAGCAACACAGAAATCGCACAAGCGCTGCTTGCTCTCCAAGGTAATAGCCTGAATAATATCGCTGCGGCGTTCCTCCGGCAACGGCTTAACAGCATAGCCAAGGCCTTTGAAAACAGCAGCCGCAAAAACAGCAGTCTTAACAGCCTGCACCACGATATGCGGAGCCAGGAAAAGGCCCTGATAGAACTCGCGCGCGGTATCACCAAGAGTTGCACCCATCTCGCCGCCCAGACCGGGAGCGGTAAGACGGTAGGAAGCGTTCTCAACCAAATCGGCACGGCCGACAATATAACCGCCGGTCGGAGCCAGGCCGCCGCCCAGATTCTTAATCAGAGAACCGGCCATCAGGTCAGCGCCAACCTCGGTAGGCTCCTGCTTCTCGATAAACTCGCCGTAGCAGTTATCAACAAAGCAGATAACATTCGGGTTAGCTTCCTTAGCAGCACTGCAGATACGGCCGATTTCAGCAACGTCAATAGTCTTACGTTCGCTGCTGTAGCCGCAGGAGCGTTGAATGTGAATCATCGTAGTCTTGGAGGTAACAGCCTTCTTAACAGCCTCCAGGTCGACATGGTCGCCGGTCATCGGCAACTCCTTGTAAGTTACGCCCAGGTCAACCAAAGAGCCGGGAGTTTTAACCGGAGAGCCGATAATAGTCTGCATAGTGTCATAAGGAGCACCAGTTACGGCAATCAGCTCATCGCCTGCGCGCAGGTTGCCCAGCAGAGCAACTGCCAGCGCATGTGTACCGCTGACAAACTGAGAACGTACCAATGCTGCCTCAGTCTTGAACAGCTCGGCATAAATCAAATCCAGAGTATCGCGGCCCACATCACTGTAGCCGTAGCCAGTAGTAGGCTTCAAGTAATAGTCGGAAACCATGTTATTACGGAAAGCCGCAATAACCTTTTCAGTATTGTACAAAGCTGCTGCTTCCAGCTCTGCGGTATGTTTAGCAACCTCAGCTAAGGCTGCCTGCTCTAATGCATTGTAATCAACCAAAATTCTCACCTGATATTTTTATATTTTTCGGCATAACGCCAATTCATCCTAAGCCTTGGCATCTGCAGCAAGATACTTGGCAAACTGCTGCACCTGCTCTGCGTCCAGGCGCACCTTCAGCAGTGTGCCCTCCGCCAGATATTCCTGCTCCAGTACAGTGCCTGCATCATGCAAGCGTCCTACCGCAGCAGAATCGCTGTAAGGCACGAGGAAGCTCTCCTCTACCGCCTTCAGCTTCAGGTTCTCCGCAATCAGCGCCAGCAGGCCGTCAAGATTATAACGTGCCTTAGCGGAAATGCAGATGCTGTTTTCTTCCTTGCTCAAACGCTCTGCCAGACCGGAATCCGGCGGCAGCTTATCAATTTTATTATAAACCGTGATAATCGTCTTATCCTTGGCCCCCAGCTCATCCAGAACCTGATAAACAGCAGCAGCCTGCTCCTTATACAGCTCGTGGCTGACATCAATAACGTGCAGCAGCACGTCGGACTGCACAACCTCCTCCAGCGTAGACTGGAAGGCTGCAACCAGCTGATGCGGCAGGCGTTGGATAAAGCCGACGGTATCTGTCAAAATAGCCTGCTGCTTATTCGGCAGGTCTAATTGGCGCGTAGTCGGGTCCAGCGTTGCGAAAAGCTGGTCCTGCGCGTAGATATCCGAATTAGTCAGCGTATTTAAAAGTGTTGATTTGCCGGCGTTGGTGTAGCCGACGATAACTACGGTCTCAACGCCGTCCTTCTCACGCCTTGCCCTCGCAAGGCTGCGGCGCTTCTCAAGGGCGTCGAATTCATCCTCAAGCGCCTTTATCCTCCGCCTTATATGGCGTCGGTCTCTCTCGAGCTTCGTTTCGCCGGGACCTCTCGTGCCGATGCCGCCGCCGAGCCTTGAGAGCTTGGTGCCCTGACCCATGAGCCTCGGCAGGGAATAGCGAAGCTGCGCCAGCTCCACCTGCAACTTGCCCTCGTTGCTCCTCGCGCGCTCGGCAAAAATATCGAGTATGAGCGTCGTGCGGTCAATGACCCTCACGTCGGTCGCTTTCTCGATATTCCGAAGCTGCGCGGGGGCAAGCTCACTGTCCGCAATGACGAGGTCGACCTCGTTGTTTTTGCAGAAATCTCCCAGCTCCTCCAGACGGCCGCTGCCGAGGAAGGTTCCGCTGTCGGGCTTGTCGCGCTTTTGGCTCATCCTGCCGACGACCTCTGCGCCGGCGGTCTCCGCCAATTCCTCAAGCTCGTCGAGCGAGATATCGCAATCGTATTCGCCCGTGTCGACGGCTATCAGCACCGCCTTCTCGGGCTCTTGTTTGTTCTCGTAAAATTCCATATGCACAAATTATCAGAGGGCCGCCGCCGAAGCAGCAGCCCTCACCTTTTCAATTAGTTCTTTTTTATCGAGTCGGCATTTATAATGCTGCCCTCGCCGCTGTAGGTGACGGTGACGCTGTCGCCCCTGTTGAGGATGACCACGCCCTCATCCTTGGAGGCCGCAATAGCGAAATAAGCCTCGTTTGAGTCGAGCTTGATATAATAGTAGCTCTCGCCGCCCATGACCGCAGTCCTGATATCGGCTATAGTGCCGCTTGCGGTGAGCTTTGACGTGTCGGGCGTTTTGTCCTCATTGGTGCCGGGGGTCACGACGTCGTCGGGATTGATGTCAACGGTGATGCCCTTCTCCTTGAGGGACTCGATATAGCTTGCAAGGCACTTGCTCAGATCCGTGCCGGTGACGCCCATCTTGTTGTTATTGTAGTTGGCAACATTGATAAGCGCATACTGCTGGACTATCTGATTCTTGGGATCCTTGAGGGAGAGGAAGTAGGTCGGCTCGCCGCCGATGTTGAGCAGCAGCGGGAAGGTGGCGGTGTAGCCAAGATCCATTACTCGGCCCTCTGCCGCCTGCTGAGCGGAGTATTCCGTGCCGCCCGTGACGTTGTAGAAGTCTGCCTCTTTTGTTCTCTGGTTGACAAGGACGAAGCCGATTATCGACTGGTCGGAGGTGACGGAGGTAACGCCCGTATACATCCAGACGTCGTCGTTCTTTGCAATGTAGTTGTAGCCGTCGGTGGTCTTGATAACGTCCTTCTGACCGAGCAGCGAGTTCCAGAAGCCCTTCTGATACTTGCCGTAGTAGTTATACTGCTGGACTATAAGGTCGGAGTCATAGACTCTGTCTATCCACTGGAGGTTGGGGTCGTCCTTGAGCTGATCCATCGAATACTCGATGCATTCGCCGCTGACCGCGTCAACAAGCACGATGCCTATTACGTCCGTGCCGCCGAAGAGGCCGATAGTCTTGTCAAGACGGGCGCAGATCCAGAACGGATCGCCGTCGTCGTTGACTTCAAAGGTGGCGTCGGCAAAAAGATAGGTCGGGAATTCAAAGCGCAGGTGACGCTTGAGGAGCTTATTGAAATGCTCGTATGCGGAGTATCTGATAGAGCCGTCCTTAAGCTCGACAAAGTTGGTGCTTTCATCAGCCATATTGACCATGACGTAGCCGGGGAAGCCCTCGCGGGTATTTACCAGCCACTTGATTATATCGGCGTACTGGAGAGGCACGACCCTGTAGGGCTTGCCCTGATAGTTTATCTGGGAATTCTCGGGGGCAATGGTGAACTGCGAGACCGAGCCGATATCCTTGAGGGCGCCGAGCGCTCTTGCCGCAAGCTGAGCGGCGGTGTCTTCATCGAGCTTGGGTATCTCGCTGAAGCTGTCGGCGGTCTGCTCCTCTACGTCCTCGGAGAAATTGCTGTCGGTATCAATGGATATTATCTTGCTGTAGCTGGAAGCTCTGAAGAACTCACAGGAAACAAGATATCCGATGCCGACGGCAACGAGCAGCACGGCGATGATGATGCCGGGCACTATCGCTCTGCGCTTGACATAGGGAACATATTCGGGCTTGCCGAAAACATTCGAGAACAGGGCGTTGAACACCACATAGGATGCAACGACCGCGCCGAGATAAATGTAAAGGTCATATGATTTGAAGTTGAGGGCCGGGAGCATAAAATAAAAGAGTATGCCGGCAAAGACCGCGGAGCAAAGCAGGCTGAGCACTATCTTGAGCGCGGCCTTCTCCGGCGGGATGACTACATCCTTCTTCCTGCCTCCGTCTTTCTTCGAGAAATCGACTTTAATGGGATCCATTAGTTCATCTCCTTATACGTGTTATGATACAGTATAACCTATTTTATAAATTATTACAAGTGTTTTTTGTTAATATTAGCGTTTGACTTTGCGAGCGCAAACATGGTATTATGACAATATAATTTGATTTTCGTTCGGTTATCCGGCGGAGAAAGAGGTGCAGAGATGTTTTCCGATTATCTTGATACGATAGCTTTCGTCTCCAAATACGACCCGCAGGTCGGCGAAGCAATGCAGGCGGAGCTTAAAAGGCAGCGCAGGAATCTGGAGCTTATCGCTTCGGAGAATATCGTCTCGCCCGCCGTCATGGCGGCAATGGGCAGCGTGCTGACCAATAAATACGCCGAGGGTTACCCCGGCAGGAGGTATTACGGCGGCTGCGAATGCGTGGACGTTGTGGAGAATATCGCGATAGAGCGCGCCAAGGAGCTTTTCGGCGCAGAGGCGGCGAATGTGCAGCCCCACTCGGGCGCTCAGGCAAATATGGCGGCGTACTCGGCGATACTTGAGCCTGGCGACACGGTGATGGGCATGAGCCTTGCCGACGGCGGGCACCTGACCCACGGCTCGCCCGTCAATGCCAGCGGCAAGCTCTATAAATTCGTGCCCTACGGCGTTGACCCCGACGGCTTCATTGATTACGACGGCCTTGAGCGCAAGGCAAGGGAAATAAAGCCGAAGCTCATCGTGGCGGGCGCCTCCGCCTACCCGAGGATAATTGATTTTGAGCGCATCGGGGCGCTCGCAAAAGAGATAGGCGCATACTTCATGGTGGATATGGCTCATATCGCAGGCCTTGTGGCGGCGGGGCTGCATCCCTCGCCCGTGCCCTATGCCGATATCGTCACCACCACCACTCACAAGACCCTCAGGGGGCCGAGGGGCGGTCTTATCCTCTCGACCGAGGAGCTTGCGCCCGCAATAAACAAAGCGATATTCCCCGGCAATCAGGGCGGCCCGCTCATGCACATCATTGCCGCAAAGGCAGTCTGCTTCGGCGAGGCTCTCGCCCCCGAATTTAAGGAATATCAAAAAAATATTGTCTCAAACTGCTCCGCTCTCGCAAACGGACTGCTCTCAAGAGGAGTTCGGCTCGTGTCGGGCGGCACGGATAACCACCTTATCCTTGTTGACCTGCGCTCTCTCGGCGTTACGGGCAAGGAGCTTGAGCACAGGCTCGACGAGGTGTATATCACCGCCAACAAAAATTCCGTGCCCAACGACCCCGAGAATCCCTTTGTCACCAGCGGCATAAGGCTCGGCACCGCCGCCGTCACCTCGAGAGGGCTTAACGAGCGTGATATGGATACGATAGCGGATTTCGTCTATCGCTGTGCCGTCGATTTTGAGGGCAGCGCCGACGATATCAGGCGCGGCGTTTGCGATATCTGCCGCCGCTATCCGCTTTACGAGTAAGGAGGGCTTCAAATGCAAGGAATTTTTACCGCTCTGCTCACCCCGTTCAATGCGGATTACACCGTCAACGAAAAGTCGCTGCAAAAGCTGGTCGAATTCAACCTTGAGAAGGGCGTCAACGGCTTCTATGTCGGCGGCAGCACAGGCGAGGGAATGCTGATGTCGCCCGAGGAGAGGAAAGAAGTTTTTCGCATCGTCAAAAAAGCTGCGGGCGACAGGGTCGATATGATAGCGCACTGTGGCTCGGTCTCCACCGACGACGCGATAAGCATGGCGAAGGAGGCCGAGGCTCTCGGCTACACCGCCGTCTCCGCCGTCGCGCCTTACTATTATTCATTCTCATATGACGCTATCCGCAAGTATTACGACGACATCGTGTTGAGCGTGAGCCTGCCTATGGTCATCTATAACTTCCCCGGCGGCAACGGCTTCACCTTCACCGCGGATATCGCCGCCGAGATATTCAAGGACGAGCGCTTCATCGGCATAAAACATACCTCGACCGACCTTTTCGCCCTCCAACAGTTTAAGCAACGGATCGAGCGCATCACCGTATTCAACGGCTTTGACGAGATGTGCCTCGGCGGTCTCGCAATGGGCGCGGACGGCGCTATCGGCAGCACATATAACTTCATGGCGGATAAATTCCTGCGCCTTTACGACGAATTCAAACACGGCAGCGTCGCCGAGGCTCAGAGGATCCAGAATGAAGCGAACGCCATAATCGCCGAGCTTGTGAAATACGGCGTTATGCCCTGCGAAAAGGCGATACTGACCTTTATGGGCATCGACTGCGGCCCCTGCCGCCGCCCGTTCCTGCCGATAAGCTCCGAGGGAGCAAAAGCAATGAAAGCAATAGCCGATTCACTTAAATAATCGAAGAATTAGAAGGAGCAGCCTATGAAATTTCTTAGAAAGGCAGCGTGCGCGAGGAGTGGAACGGCAACGCCTTCAACAGCCCCGAGGGCACCTTCCCGCAGAATTTTATAGTCGATTATGTGAGGGTCTACGCCCCCGCCGAATAAAAATAACGCACCTTGCCGTTTGCCCGGCAGGGTGCGTTGATTCTATTATGTTCAGACACTTGCGGTCTCCTTTTTCTCTGCCTTGGGGGCGGAGAGATCCATCTTGAATCTGCCCTTGTGTCTGTAGGGGTAGATCCTTATCGCAATGATCGCTATCATTGCGCCGACGGTGTTGAGGATGATGTCGCCCATGGTGTCCATTATCGCCCAACGCTCACGGAAATACGGGTTAAACAGGGTCTCGACCTTTGCCGTGTTCTCGGCTATGGTGTAGCTCCAGTGCTGAGCGTCTCCCGCCTTGTAGATGTCATTTATTGCGGCAGCGCTCTTGCAGGCTATCTGGTCAAAGGTGAATTCAAACAGCTCCCATCCGGTCGAGGCGAGGAAGGAGAAGCCGACCGCAGCAAGCAGCACAAGCGAGAGCGGAGCGGTGGCATGATCGCGCTTCTGCATGGCGGAGGCGATCTCGTAGCCGAAGAATACGCAGGCTCCGCCGCCGATAAGGTGCAGGACGGTGTCCCAGTACCGGAGATCGTAGTAGAAATTCATGAATTTGCCGCCGAACGAGGCCGCGAAGATGCCGATAATCAGGAAGGTCTGCACGACCGACGGAACATGGCGCAGGGAATTTGTCTTAGGCAGCATCATAAACACCTCCCAGACGAACATACAAAGGAAATTTGCGCCGACCTGAAGAGGATTCGTGATATCGAAATTCTCCCCCTCGCCGGGGAAGAAGCCTTTAATAAATGCGTAAATCATCAGGGCGCGGAATACCCACCAGATGACCATGCGGTACCTGGGGCATTCGGCAAAAAGACTTTTAAAATAGTTTTTCATTACGGTCCCCCGTTTCTTGAATTTTTCTCATGTGCGGGTCTAAGTATATCAGTTTCGGGTGAATGTGTCAATATAATATGCTGCTTTGATAGAATTTTGTAACATTTCTGCTCATTTTTAAAGCATTTTACCCATTTTCAATCGCTGCTTCATGTGGTATTATTAACTATATCATAAAGAAAAGGGAGGGTAATATGACACAGCGGCTTTACTACGATGATGTCTATATAAAGGATTTCACCGCGCGGGTCGTTTCCTGCGTTGAGAGCGGCGGCAGCTATGAGGTCGTGCTCGACAGGACCGCGTTCTTCCCCGAGGGCGGCGGTCAGCCTGCGGATAACGGCTTCATCGGCGGCGCAAAAGTATTCGACGTGCAGGAAAAGGGCGGAGAAGTGGTTCACTGCTGCTCCGAGAAGTGCCCCGTCGGCGCGCAGGTCGAGTGCAGAATCGATTATGAGCGCAGGTTTGACCATATGCAGCAGCACACGGGCGAGCACATCTTCTCCGGCTTTGTTCACTCTGTCTGCGGCTTTGAGAATGTCGGCTTTCATATGGGCGAGAGCAGCGTGACGGTCGACTTCAACGGCGTTGTTTCACCCGAGGAGCTGCGGCGCATCGAGCGGCTCGCAAACGAAGCGATATACAAAAATATATATGTCGAGACTCTTTTGCCCTCGACCGAGGAGCTTGAGAATTACTCCTATCGCAGCAAAAAGGAGCTTCAGGGTCAGGTGCGCCTTGTCAGGATCGAGGGCGTTGACCTTTGCGCCTGCTGCGGCACCCATGTCTCCCGCACGGGCGAGGTCGGCATGATAAAGGCTGTCGCCTCGGCGCATTACAAATCAGGCGTGCGCATAGCTCTGCTCATCGGCAGGCGCGCGCTTGCGGATTACGGCGAGAAAAACGACAGCGTATATGCGATATCAAATCTGCTCTGTGCCAAGACCGAGGAGGTCGCTCCGGCGGTCGAGCGGCTGCGCGAGCAGCTCAAAACGGCGCAGTATGAATACTCCGAGCTTAAAAAGCGGCTCTTTGCGCTCGAAAGCGAGAATGCGGACGATGGCTTTGAGCTGCGCTTCGACCCCTCCGGCTCAGCGGAGGACGCAAGGATATTCGCCGACATGCTTGCCGAAAAAGCGGCGGCTGCGGCGGTATTCTCGGGCAGCGACGGCAGCGGCTATAAATACGCCGTGGTCAGCCGCACCGAGGACGTCAGACCCCTCGGCAAGGAGCTGAATTCGGCGCTCGGTGGCAGAGGCGGCGGCAAGCCCGAGATGATCCAGGGCTCCGTCTCCGCCGCAAGAGCCGAGATAGAGGCTTTCTTTAACGGCAAAAAATAAATTTATATAAGAAATCAGGCGTTTTATATGGAAACATTGTTTTGCATTTCTACAGCTCTTGCAGCGGGCCTCTTTATGACACGCCCCGCAAAGAAACTCGGACTGCCCGCGGTCACGGCGTACCTAGTCGCGGGCATCCTCATCGGCCCCTACTGCCTCGGCAGGCTCGGCATAGAGGGTCTGGGCTTCGTCTCCGCCGAGAGCGTTCAGGCGCTCGGGCTTTTCTCCGATGTTGCGCTGGGCTTCATAGCCTTTGCTATAGGCAATGAATTCAGGCTCTCGCAGCTCAAAAAAATTGGAGGGAAGGCCACCTTTATCGGTATTTTGCAGGCGGTCATAACAGCAGCTGTCGTTGACGCCGCGCTGCTCGTGCTGCATATATTCCTCGGCGAGAAGCTTCCCGTGCCCATGGCGCTGACCCTCGGTGCGATTGCGGCGGCGACCGCCCCCGCGGCGACCCTCATGGTCGTGAGGCAGTATAAGGCAAAGGGCAAGCTGACCGACCTGCTGCTCCCGATAGTCGCTATCGACGACGCCGTAGGCCTTGTCGTATTCTCCGTCTCGTTCGGCGTGGCAAGGGCCATGGTCAACGGCGAATTCAGCATAATCTCTATCGCCGTCGAGCCGATAATCGAGATAGTCTGCTCGCTGGCGCTCGGCGCTCTGATGGGCGTGCTCTTCACCTTCTGCGAAAAATTCTTCAACTCAAACAGCAAGCGTCTCTGCCTGTCGCTGACCTTCGTGCTCTTTACGGTCGCGATCTCAAAGCTCGAATTTGAGATAGGCGGCGTGCATATCGGCTTCTCCGCCCTGCTCGTCTGCATGATGCTCGGCACGATGTTCTGCAACATGTGCGATTTCTCCGCCGAGATCATGGACAAGACCGACAAATGGACTGTGCCGCTCTTCGCTCTCTTCTTTGTTATCAGCGGTGCGGAGCTGGAGCTTAACGTATTCTCCGACCCCGCGATAATCGGCATCGGTGCGGCTTACATACTTTCCCGCTCGGCGGGCAAATACATCGGCGCATTCTCAAGCTGCAAGATGGCGAAATGCGACGAAAAGACCACCCGCTACCTCGGCGTGACGCTGCTGCCCCAGGCGGGCGTGGCGCTCGGAATGTCGGTCACGGTCATGGAATTGGGCGACATCGGCTCGATAATCAGAAATATCATTCTTTTCTCCGTGCTGGTCTATGAGCTGCTCGGCCCCGTGCTCACCAAGATAGCGCTGACCAAGGCTGGCGACATCACCGAGAAGCCGAAGGAGAAGGAGCGCAAGCACCGCACTCCCCCGGCGAAGATAAATTAAATTCAATCAAGGGATATCTTCAATAAACGAGATATCCCTTTTGCATTAGATAAGCCGCCCTTTCAGAACCTCAACCGTACATTAACGGCTTGAGTATTGTGAAAATTTGTTGTATAAATAATATGGAGGTTTTTGCTCTGTCAATAGATAAGGCGATCGAGAGCGCCTCTGCCTCATTGGAGATGGAGGGGCTGCATGTCTCCGACGAATTAAAATCCCTGCTTACAAAAAGATTAAACAACGAAATCTCCATGAATGATTATATCCGCCTCGCTATGGAGCTTAAGGGAGTTAAGGCATAAAAATTTTCAAGAAAAATCCTGCATTTTTGCAGGATTTTTTTTGCAATTTCGGAATGAATGTGTTATAATAAATCGTCATAACTATCTTTAGGGAAAGGTGATAAGAAAATGAAAAAATTTACGGCGATACTCCTGTGCGTTTGCCTGCTCATTGCGCCCTGCCTGTTCACAGCGTCGGCAAATGCGGAGGTTACCGGCAAGCTGACCGATTACCCGGTCATCATCGTGCCCGGCTACAGCTCCTCCGCTCTCTATTACGGCGACAGCATTGAGACCGGCGAGCATGTCTGGGGCATCAACATGGATCTCATCATGGAGCGCGTGCTCAAAAACATTGCGAAAATCGGCGTGGGTCTCGGCAAAATGACCGTGGGCGACGCGGAATACATCGCCAAGGTTGTCGGTGAGGAATTCATCACAATGTTTGACAAAATGCGCTGCAACCCCGACGGCTCAAGCGTTTACGAGCTCAAGCGCTACTACTCCACCGCCGAGGAGACCAACGACATCACCCTGATGAATCTCTACCCGAGCGGCAACTACCGCCACGAGAAGGATATCTCCGCCGAGATCGCCGAATACATCGGCCACGGCAAGATATACAACTTCAACTGCGATTTCAGAATGGGCAGCGAATTCTGCGCCACTCAGCTTGACGAATACATACAGTCCGTTAAGGAATACAGCGGCAAGGATAAGGTGAATATCTTCGCAGTCAGCCACGGCGGTCAGGTCACCGCAACCTATCTCAACCTTTTCGGCTTTAAAAACGACGTTGACAACGCCGTCATGACCATTCCCGCCATCGGCGGCGCGGCCCTTGCCTACGACCTCGCCTCCTGCAACGCAGCCCTCGACGAGGAATGCCTGCTCCGCTTCATCGAGCACGGCATGAGGTGGGAGGAGGATTACGACTGGCTCGTTAAAGCGCAGCAGCTCGGCTTCCTCGACAAGGTCATCAACGCCCTTATCCCCTATGTTTTTGAGATAATGGGCTTCTGGGGCAGCATTTGGGATTTCATCCCCGCCGACAAATATGAGGAAGTGAAGGCTCATCTCCTTGACCCCGTCGAGAGCGCGGAGCTTATCGCTAAGTGCGACCGCTTCCACTACGAGATACTGCCCAAGATGGGCGAGAAATTCGCCGAGTGCAGAGCAAACGGCATGAATATCTCGATAATCGCGGGCACGGGCAACAATTCCGTCACCGGTATGCAGGTCAACTCCGACGGCATAATCCCCACCTACTGCTCCACCGGCGCCACCTGCGCCCCGATAGGCTGGAGATTCGCCGACGGCTACACCCAGGTGAATGACTGCGGCGGCAAATACAAGGTCTCGCCCGACATGACCGTGGACGCCTCCACCGCCTATATGCCCGACAACACCTGGTTTGTCGACGGTCTCTTCCACGGCATGACCTACTGGGATAATTACACCCGCGTGCTGCTGATGAAGCTGCTGCTGACCGACGATCTCACCGACGTTTACTCCGACCCCGCTTATCCGCAGTTCAGATACACCTCGAACCCGTCCTCAACCGTCTATTTTGAATTTGAGAACGGCGCCCCCGGCTATATCGACGGCAATTCGGGTATGCTGAAGGTCACCAACGTCTGCAAGGAGAGCAAGGTGCGCCTCACCGCCGTCAACTGCGACGGACTGAACCTTAAATTCAAGGTCGACCCCGCCAAGAGCCTTGCCCCCGGCGAGAGCATTCTGATCCCCTATGAGGGCGAGATCCCCGAGGTGAGCCTGCACACGGTCAGGATAACCGTCTACTACGCAATGGGTAACGCCACCCCGTTCAATTACAGGACGGAGGCCTTCACAGTGATGAACGGCGAAGCCGTCGAGAAGGTCGGCGACTACCGCAGGAGCACCGAGGTCACCCCCTTTGACACGCTCATAGGCGACAACTTTGCGGCATTCCTGCAAAAGCTCGGCCTCAAGGAATTCTTCACGATGATCTACACCGTCATGTGCTATTGGTTCCGCACCTTGACGGGCTTTATTACAAAGTAAATAAGGCAAAAACGGAGCTGCCCCGCCGAAAGGTGAGACAGCTCCGTTATTTATATCTTAAATTAATTTTGTTACGTCACGCCTCGAAGCGCATGGCCTCCACACGGTCGTAAACATAGGCGTCGACGGCGGTGAACACCTGCCTGCCGAGGGCGATATACGGCTCGTAATCGTCCTTGTCGCAGAGCATGGCAAAATTCCTGCCTATCTCCCGCTCGACATCTTTATTTTTTCTGACAGGAAGATAATAGAACGAGAACGACGAGCCTTCATAGATATTTGCAAACAGCCCCTCGGCGTTCTGCTCCAGCTCGGCATAGAGCGCATTCGTCGCCTGCGTTGCAAGTACGGGATGCGGCATATATTTATGCAGCGCAAGCTGCGCCGAGAATATCATCAGTACCCGAAGCTGAAAAAGGACGTTGTTCGGCAGCCCGGATGTCTGCTCGGGGCAAAGGCTCTCGGGCGAAATGGAGGCAAGGTCTTTGCCCAGCTCCTCCGCCTTCTTTGCGTTGCCGTTGCGCCTGAATTCATCCGTCAAAGCGGCGAGCGCGGCAAAATCGGCGCCCGGGTTATCGCTCTTTTTTGGGTGAAAGATCTTTACATCATCGTCGTTCGTTCTCATGGTTTACCTTTCTTCCTGCTTGGCTTTCTTTCTTTTGAGCTTTGATTTGTATGTAAGCAGCGCCTTGACCGCCTGATCGGGGGCGGAGTAAGCGCCGACGCTCAGCGGCTTCTTTGAATACATTCCTCTGAATTCCGTGCCGCCCGTGACGAGGATACCCGCCGACTTGGCCTTGTCGAGCAGAGCTGCGGTCTGCTGCTCGGAATTCTCGGGGTGCCACGCTTCAACGCCGTCAAGCCCGAGAGGGATAAGCTCGTCGAGCAGCTCGAAGCTGTCGGTCTGGCCGGGGTGAGCGAGCACGGCAATGCCGCCCGCCTCGTGAATCGCTTCTATTATCTGAGCCGGCTCGGGGTAATTCGCCTTGACAAGCACATTCTGCGGGCTGTCGGGTGAGAAAAGCTCGTAATAAAGCTCGCCGAAGATCCTGTCCGTCATGCCGCACTCGAGCAGAGCGTGCATTATATGCTGCTCAAAGACCGCCGTCGAGCCGGTGGCGCATTTGAGCACCAATTCCGGGGTGAGCGGGTATCTCTGGGCCGCTTTAAGAGTCATCATCTGGCTGGCCCGTTTCCTTGCGACCACATTCCTGTGGCAAAGCCCCTCAAGCCTGTCGGGGCTGTCGCTCAGGTAGCAGAGAATGTCCGCATATCTTTCTCTCTTTGAGTCGTAAGCCGATATCTCGACGCCGGGGATAACGGTCACACCCCTGCGTTCGCCGATTATTTTAGCTCTCACCGTGCCCGCCTGGCAGTCACGGTCCGTTATAGCAATAGTATCCACGCCACGCTTCTGAGCAAGCACAATAAGGTCATCGATCCCCATGGAGCTGTCCGAAAGCTTGGTGTGGCAATGTAGATCTCCAGCCATGTTTTTACCTCTTTCAAAAAATCGCAATAATACCTCAATATATACCTATTATATCCCTTTTTACCGCTCGACGCAAGTGATTTTTAAAATATTTATAAATTGAATATTAACACTATCTAACTTTTAGCTAAGGCACATGTCTAACGCGGCAGCGTGATTTTACGGCTGCTCCGTCGAATACCGCTGTCGGCTCTGCAACAAAAAACGGCGGGGCAACCCGCCGTATCATTTGATTTTACCCCTCTCTGCTTCTGCGCCAGTGGAAGAGATACTGCTGGGCGATGCCCCTCACACCCTCGGCGCATTCGGGCAGACCGTTCGGGTAAAGCTCCTGCATTATCCGCCTGACCCAGACATCCACGGGGAAGGCGTCGACCTTGCCGAAGCCGTAGAGCAGCGTGCATTCTGCGACTTTTGCGCCGACGCCCTTGATCTTGATAAGCTCCTCGCGCCCGTAATCAAGCCCCTCGGCGGCGATGCGGTCAAAATCTATTTCGCCCCTCGACACCTTTTGAGCGGCGTCAATTATGTATTTCGCGCGGAAGCCCGCCCTTATGGGCGCAAGCCCCTCGACCCCCGCTGCGGCAACGGCCTCGGGAGTCGGAAAGGCATAGTCCTCACCTCCGAGCGGCTCGCCGAGCAGGCGGCACAGGCGGTCGATTATCCCCTTGATACGGGGAATGTTATTATTCTGCGATATGATGAAAGAGCAGAGCGCCTCCCACGGCTCCTGCCGCAGAATGCGTATGCCTGGGAACTCCGTCACGGCGGCGCGCATATATTCATCCGCTTTCAGCCGCTCGCAGACGGCGGAATAATCACGGTCAAGGTCAAAATATCTCCGCCAAATCGCCTCAAACACCGCTTCGTCGGCGCCGCGAAAGATCAAGGTCTCTCCGTTTTGATATACCGTCAGCGGTCTCCCGTAAGCCACGCCGTGCCAGCCGCCGTCGGGCTGCTGCGCCCAGCGGAACGCCTGACCGCAGTCGAGAGTGAGGGCAGCGTCAAGGCACGGGCAGGTCAGCGTGATCTCCTTCGTTTCAGCTTTGTTTTCGTTTATAACGGGCATTACAAATTCTCCAAACTGTAATATTTTTATTCATTGCTGCACAAAATTTGCAGCGAAATCTTCGACTTTTTTCACGCTTTTGTAAAGAGCGGATAACCTTATGTATACTTCCAAAGCAGCAATATAAGTTCTCCACACGGCAAAACTCTTGAAAAACAAGCCTTTAAGCGGTCGGTTATTCACGTTTTCCACGGGGTTTTCCACTTTTTCTGATGAAAAGCCGGCTATACTGTGAGTATAATTTTCTTGTGCTTTCGGTTTTTGTCCCGATCTGCGGGAAATACGCCGCTCCGTATCCGAAACCTCGGAATAAAAGCTCCCTCAATTGCCCAAAATAACATAGAAATGCAGCAGAAGGGAGCTAATGTATCTTGATAAAGGGTGTAAACCGTCAAGTCGTTGAAATAACACAGACTCAGTGCGAATATTTTGAAAAAGTTCTGTTTTTTATAAAGCCGGAGTACTCGGCCGTCAGCGAGGGCGACCTGAGAGAACGGGCGACGATAATCGCCCAGAGCGCGGGGATGCCTCCTGCCGTGAGACTGCGTAAAAACAAGCTGCGGGCGGCGCTGAATATGAGCGTTGCGGCGTGCATAGGGGCGGCAGTCAGCGCGGCGGCGTTCCTGCTGTCGTCATTTATCTGACAGCACCTTGGCGCAGAAGCCGCTCATAACGCATTCGCCGCACTTCGGCCTGCCGGCAACGCAGGTGTCCCTGCCGTGCAGCACGCAGCGGTGGCAGAAATCATTGCTCTTCTCGGGCGGGAGCAGCTCACGCAGGCGCAGCTCGACCTTGTAGGGATCCTTGGTCGAGACAAGACCGAGCAGGTTGGATATCCTTATCAGATGCGTGTCGGCGACGACCGCCGGCTCGCCGTAAACATCACCCATGATGAGATTCGCCGTCTTCCTGCCGACCCCGGGCAGCGAAGTGAGCGCCTCTATGGAATCGGGCACCTTCCCGCCGAAATCGTCGATGATCTTGCGGCACATTCCGATGATGTCCCTTGCCTTCGTCCTGAAAAATCCGCAGGAACGGATGAGGGTCTCGACCTCCTCGGGTGCGGCTGCCGCAAAGTCCTCGGCGGTTTTGTATTTCTCAAAAAGCGCGGGGGTCACGAGATTCACACGCGCGTCGGTGCATTGAGCGGACAGGCGAGTGGCTATCAGCAGCTGCAGCGGATTCATCGCGTTCAGCGAGCATATCGCGTCGGGATACTTCTTCTCCAGCGCCTCCACCGCAAGCAGCGCTCTCTCTTTATCGGTCATTTGATCTCCCCCTTTTATACCGATTATATAATAAACCCGCGCCGATTGAAAGATATATTTTAAATTATCTGTTAAAATTCCGTTAATGGTGATAAAAACTGTTGATTTTGCAGGCCTTTTGTGTTAACATTATACAGAAGTATACCCGTTTGATGCGGATTTGAATGTATAACATGGGAGGAACCTTATGAAAAGCAAATCATTTAAGGCAGTGAGCGTGCTTGTTTGCCTGTTTCTCATTCTCTCGGTTTTTGCGGCGTGCAGCCCCAAAAATCCGAATAACGACGACTCCAACACCCTCTCGCCCAACGAGAGCTGGGCAGGCGGCGAGATTGTCTATGAGCCCGTGACCATCAGCAGCGTTGAGCTGGCGGATCTCGTCTCCGAGGCTCTCGGCGACGAAGCCAAGGACTTCAACGGCGACCTGAGCAAGCTCACCCCCGACCAGCTCCAAAAGGTCGAGGACGCAGCCAAGGACAAGGGCTACACCGTTGATAAGGACAGCAGCGGCAAACCCGTTATCAAAAAGGACAACGTTGCCGTGACCAAGGTCTCTCAGGATGAGGCAAACGACATCCTCACCCGCGCGAGCGTCAAGGATCCGAGCAAAATATCCAAAGACGAGTATGACGAAATCTCAAAGATAGCCGACGATAAGGGCCTTACCGCAGTTACTAACGGCAACGGCGGCGTTGACATCGTCAGACCCGTAACAAGACCTGCGACCCGCCCCGCGACCGACCCGAACCAGGGCGGCAACGACACCCCCGCCAAAGACGATAAGACCACCAAGAAAAACAGCGGCGGCAACGCCGGCGGCAATCAGGAGGCCGTTTTCACCACGCGCAAGCCCATCGTCTCCCCTGCCGGCACCACCCTTGTCCGCACCGGCTCGATATCCTCCGGCTTCAACAAGGTCTTCAGCTTAGGCAAGACCGAGATATTCAAGGCTGACGCCGTCACTTCAGACGACGGCGTAGTGGCAGTCGGCGTTACATACTCCGACAACGACGGCAAGGTGACCGGCAACTCCAACGCCCTGATAGTCAAATACGACAAGAACGGCAAGGAGAAGTGGAAGTCAAGGCTCGTCGGCAACGACCTCACCTCGTTTGAGGACGTCGCAGTCCTTTCCGACGGCAGCATCGTCGCAGTCGGTCAGACCCTCGCCACCAACCTTGTGCCCGACGGCGCTTACAAGATGAAGAACACCGTTGAGGGCGTTGTCTCCAAATACAGCAACAAGGGCGAAAGGCTCTGGACAAAGATGATCGGCGGCAGCGACGGCGATATACTCTACTCCGTGGCGGCCACCCCCGACGGCGGCTTCGTTATCGGCGGCAAGAGCAAGTCTCACGACCTCGATCTCTCCGGTCTCTCAAACGACAAGACCCTCGCATTCGTCTTTAAGCTCAACGGCAACGGCGACATCGTTAACAGATTCGCTATCGGCGGCACCTATCACTGCAGCTTCGACGGCCTCTCGGTCGCGTCGAACGGCGACGTTTTCGGCGTATGCATCAACGCCAATGAGGACGGCGGCTTCGCCGGCATCGAGGGCGTTAAGAAGGCAAGAAAGACCTCGATAGTATTCAAATTCTCCTCCGACCTCAAGAAGGTTTGGACAAAGTCGATATATCTCACCGGCTCTGCGGAGCTCCCCTCCGTACTTGCGACCAATGACGGCGGCTGCGTGATAGCGGGTCAATACTCCTGCTCCGGCACCTCGACCGACGGCACCTTCGCCGATATATACAACGGCGGCAACAAGGGCACGACCGACGGCGTCATCATCCGCATCGGCGGCGACTCCAAGATAACCTGGCTTCTGCCCCTCATCGGATTTGAGAACGACTTCGTCACCGGCATCGCAAAGGTGCCCGGCGGCTATGCGGTCTCCGGCTACACCAACTCCACCAACAGAGATTTCGCAATTCAGAATCTCGGCGACAAGGACGCTTATGTCTATGTGATCTCCGAATACGGCCAGACCCAGACGATATCCTCCTTCGCCGGCAGCGGTGCGGACGCCGCAAGAGGCATCTGCTCAAACGGCTCGACCGTGTATGTCTGCGGTCAGACCGCTTCAAAGGACGGCTACTTCAAGGGCACCAACTCCGCCGAAAGCTCCGCCGCATTCCTTTGCGAATTCAAGCTCAACGCAAAATAAGATTCAAAGAATTCAGCCCCATGAAGTTGCTTCGTGGGGCTGTTTGCATAATAACGCAGCAACGCAAAAGACGGATTTATGCGCCCGAAGCATGTCATTTTTGAGGCAAAGACCCTGCTCGTCAGCGGAGAAGCAATGCTTTGTCGGGGTGAGGTGTTCCTCGTGAAAGGCAGCGTCCCCCACTCCGTGTGGAGCAATTGCGACAGCGAGACCGTGATGATAGGCATCTCCGTGGAATGACCGACGGCTTGCGAGGACAATTGCAAGCTTTTCAGCACACATCGTAGGGGACGGCGTCCTCGGTACCACGCAAGAATACTTGCAGTTGAGCAATAATACGCTTCACCTTCGGGTATAATTCAACAATATGCGCCGCTCCGCGTTTAACGGCACATTGCATCATCAAGGAGGTAAAAATCATGCTGCCCTATTCGATTCTGATGTTTGTTGTCTCTGCGATTTTCATCATTTTCAGCATTCTGATATACCGCGGGCGCACCGAGCTGATACACAGCTATCACCGCGAAAACGTGACCGACCGTGTCGGCTACGGCAAGGCATTCGGCAAAGCTCTGCTCGTCGTTGCCGCCTCGCCGCTCGTCAGCGGCGTTATCGGGCTGCTCGGCACGCAAGACCGCACCGCCGTCGCCGCCGTGATCGTTCTTATCGTCGGTCTTGTCATCGGCTTCACCGCCCTCGCCCGCGTCCAGAAAAAGTGGAACGGCGGGATATTCTGATTTTAAAACAAATTCGCCTGCCTCGATTGGGGCAGGCGTTGCTTTTTCGCGATCATGCGGCAATATTACTTCATTTCTTCTTCTATCAGCGAAAAATAAACACAGTCTTCAATGCCGAATTCGGTCTTGTCTCTCATTCTTAATGTTGCTTCGTTTTTAAATCCGAGCCGTTGCAGGACATTTTGCGAGCGGATATTGCTTTCGGCGGCAAATGTGACGATATTATTGTAGCCTATCTCGTCAAACCCGTAGCGAAGAACGACACTTACCGTCTCGGTGGCATATCCGTTCCCCCAAAAGCCCGAGCCGAAGCAATATGATATGAAGCCCACTCCGGCGGCGGGATTCTCGTCATACAGATATATCGTGCCGATCAGGCTTTCGTTCTCTTTCAAAAACACGCCCCAATAGCACTCGTTTTGGTCATAATATTCCTGCCACTTGCGCAAATAATCAACGACCTGCGCCTCGTCGCTGTATGTATCCCAGGACATATATCCCGAAACCTTTTTGTCGGAATAAACATTCTCAAACAACTGTTTTGAGTCGCTAATTTCTAATTTTCTCATGTAACAGCGCCGTGATTCCAGCGCTTTTGTACCCGATTGGTTCATTTTTGCTCCTTTTTTATTTTGGCCCTCGCCTTGTCAATAATCTAATAAGCACGTATACACATTAGTGAAATATTTTGCATATGCAAAATGTGAAATAACCGCTCCGCGGTTGTGAAATTTTCTGCTTCGCAGAAAGTGAAATGAAATCCACCCGTCGCCGCAGCGATTTCACACGCCGTCAGGCGCATTTCACATTGCGAAGCAATATTTCACCCACCCGAAGGGTGGATTTCGTTGAAAAAAGCACTTCCGAAGAAGTGCTTTTTTCTGGTCGGAGTGGCGGGATTTGAACCCACGGCCTCTTGGTCCCGAACCAAGCGCGCTACCATCTGCGCTACACCCCGATTTGATTTGAAGTTAAGTTTTATTCGGTCAATTTGTCGCTGTGCAATGTCTCCGCTGCGCTTCCCTCAAAAACATAGTCGCACTGCTCGCTTGGAGCGCTTCGCATTGCTCCTTGTTTTTTCACCTCAGAGCTTCGCCTGTTTCGTCCGCAGGACGCGGCGAATCTCTTCGCCCATCTGCGCTACACCCCGAAGTATTTAATTGCGGCAGAGAAATCCGCTGACTAAAGCATTATAGTATATTACGAGAGAAAAATCAAGTGTTTTTTTAACTTTGTTTATATTTTTTGCCTGAGGTTCGGTTATGCCGTACAGAGCAGCGGGCGGTGCGATTTACGCATATCAATTCCTCTTGAAAAAACGTCGTCGATGGGATATAATTATAATGTAAAACGCTCGCGGAAGGGGGTAAAACAGTGATTTTATATTTCACCGGCACGGGCAACAGCCGCTATGTTGCCGAGAGGGTGGCCGAGGTCATCGGCGATGAGCTGCTGGATATGACCGAGCGGGTCAAGCGTTCTGATACCTCCGCCGTCAAGGCCGAGAGACTTGTCTTTGTCACGCCGACCTATGCGTGGCGAATCCCGAAAATTGCCGAGAAATGGATAGACGACACCGAATTCATCGGCGCAAAGCAGGTGTGGTTCGTCATGGACTGCGGCGGCGAGATAGGCGACGCGGCGAAGTATAACAAGCTGCTTTGCGGTAGAAAGGGCTTTGAATACATGGGCACGGCTCAGGTTGTCATGCCCGAGAATTACATCGCCATGTTCTCCGTGCCCTCCAAAGAGAAGGCGAGTCAGATAATCAAAAGCGCAGAGCCGATAATAGCCGAAGCGGCGCAGAGGATTGCCGAGGGCGAGGCTTTCCCCGCTCCGCGCAGGAGTCTCTATGACCGCCTGATGAGTGACGCTGTGAACCCGATTTTTTATCTGACGTGCGTTCGGGCGCACTCGTTCCGTGCCGACGATAAATGCATCGGCTGCGGCAAATGCGAAAAGCTCTGCCCGCTGAATAACATCACACTGCAAAACGCCCGTCCCGTCTGGGGAAGCAACTGCACACAGTGCATGGCCTGCATCTGCTATTGCCCGACAAGAGCCATCGAATA
>OKUI01000252.1_pt1 | contig 21111 bp, 19 predicted proteins | sample 1606531 | NCBI WGS metagenome assembly OKUI01 (sample SAMEA3882506, study PRJEB24775) | human gut metagenome | biome: human-associated habitat; feature: intestine environment; material: feces | place: Netherlands | collected 2009/2010
ACCTTGTCATAATCTGCCTTGGAAATTTCTCCGCTGGCAAACTTTGCCTTTGCATCCTTCAATTCCTGTGGTCTTAAAAAGCTTCCCACAAAATCATATCTGTATGGTGTCTGGTATTTGCTCATTTTCTATATCCTCCTGTGCTTTTCTTCCTGTTTTTTTTGTCTGGATATAGAGTAGCATGATTTGGATGATTTGGATAATACATATAACTTGTGTGTTGCTATATCTTTAAGCTATAGCAATTAAAGCATCTATAAACCATATATCGCTGACGTTTTTACAAATACCAAGAATTACACTCTTTGACATAAAAAAATACAGTACCTATATCAGATACTGTATCATTCAATCGGAGTGACGTGATTCGAACACGCGACCTCTACGTCCCGAACGTAGCGCTCTACCAAACTGAGCCACACGCCGTCTGCAATTCGTTTTGCAACTATTAAATAATATCACAATGTATAAATTTTGTCTACCCCATAATATATATTTATGGTATGATTTATGCTGTATAAGATAAAAATTTACACTATTGTGCCCAGCCTCACAGCAAGGTATCATACCCATGGCTGAACTGTAATTTAATCACGTAATTATTTTTTTATACTATGAAGCCGGCCCAGCAGCGCAGCGACCGGCTTAGCACCATGGTATATAAATTATCAGGAGAATATCATGACAAATCAGACAAATAACATAAATCAGATAAATCAGATAAATCACATAAATAACACAAATCACATAAATCAGACAAATCACACCAATCACATAAATAAAACAGCTATAATAACCGGAGCTTCACGCGGTATCGGTGCCGCCATTGCCAAAAAGCTGGCTTCCTGTGGCTATAACCTCTCACTTTGCTGCCGCAATTCATCTGACAAGCTAAAGGCTCTGGCTGATGAGCTTCACTGTGCATACGGAATTGAGGTGCTATGCTACACCGGAAATGTAGGAGACTTTTTCTTTGCCAAGGATATGGTTGCGAATACCATTTCCCATTTTGGCCATATAGATGTGCTCATTAACAATGCCGGTATATCGCATATCGGGCTGCTGAGCGACATGACACCGGAGGAATGGAACAATATCGTGGCGATAAATCTGACCGGTGTTTTCAACTTTACAAAGCTCGTCATCCCTTATATGGTTGCAGATAAATGTGGCCGTATACTACAGATTTCCTCTGTCTGGGGCAATGTCGGAGCATCCTGCGAGGTGGCATACTCAGCCTGCAAGGGCGGTATAAATGCGTTCACTAAGGCACTCGGCAAGGAGCTTGCGCCATCGCATATTCCGGTAAATGCCATAGCCTGCGGTGTCATAGATACCGATATGAACCTCTGCTTTGACGAGGCAGAAAGAGCTGAGCTTGCCGATGAAATCCCTGCCGGACGCTTTGCCACAGCCGATGAGGTCGCAGATATGGCTTACTCTGTTATCACTGCACCTGATTACCTCACAGGACAGATAATCACTTTTGATGGTGGCTGGATTTAAAATTGTAATTTTAAGTTTTCTATTTTTTTCGTATTTTTTCAGATATTTGTTGCTTTTTATGATTATTGTGTTACAATTTGTTTATGAGTAGAATAAATAACTTTCTATTAAAAAAGCAACAATCAACCATTAGTACAACTGTGCCTGACAGGCTTGATTATCTGATGAGGCTCAACAACTTGACCAACATTGCTCTTTCTGAAATCATGTGCTGTGCAGAATCAACTATTTCAGGCTACAGGACAGGCCGTAGAGTGCCTGACATTTTTGTCATTTGCCATCTAAGTACAATTTTTGGTGTCACACCCAATTATTTTCTTGGATTCACAGACGAAATTTGTCCAACTCACAACTGATTATGTGATATATACAAGGCCTTCCGGTATCACTTCACAACCATCACGGGCTGCTGATTCAAATGTCACATAAAATATATTGAAAAATGAAAGGGGGAAATGTTACAGTCTAAGCCAAAACCGTAACGAAAAACAGCACGGTGCACATATCACAATGTGTGTCGGGTTGTTTTTTACAATATATATGATATGAGGGGTCAAAAAGTATTTTGCCCCTCATTTATGATTAATCGGTGTAGTACGGGTCACTAAGGTATACATCGAATTGCATGCAGGCAACAGATTTTATTGTTACTCTGCCACAAGTATTATCGTGGTTCTCGCAGGAACTCTTATGGTGTTGACACCCAAAAGCTCTGTCTTTTCCGTGAAGTCCTCTCCGTCAAAATACTCTGCATTGGTGTTGGTGTCCACATGCCAGTGTTTTCCGTTCGGAAGCACCGGAAGCTGCATCACAAGCGGCTCCCAATATGCATTCATGCAATAGAATACAATATCATCCTCCGTGTCCTCCTCATTTCTTCCAGCATACATGATGCCGATAAGCTTTGTCTTGTAATCCGTTGAGGCATTGAACGGTGTACCGTTGTGCACACTGATTTCCGGGAACTGACAGGATGAAGGCTTTGTCATCTTTCTGAGTATAGGATGCTCTTTCCTGAACTGAATCATATGACGCACGAAATCATGGATTTCCTTGAATTCCTCAAGCCTGCTCCAGTCGAGCCAGGAAATGATATTGTCCTGACAATACGCGTTGTTGTTTCCAAACTGGGTGTTACAGAACTCATCTCCCGCAAAAAACATCGCCGGGCCACGGCTGCACAAAAGCGCTGCAAATGCATTCTTTATAAGGCGCCTTCTAAGTCCGTTTACATTTGGATCGTCTGTCTCGCCCTCTGCGCCACAGTTCCAGCTATGTCCGTTGTTGTCTCCGTCTGTGTTATTCCAGCCGTTTTTCTCATTGTGCTTTTCATTGTATGAGTAAAGGTCATACAGTGTAAAGCCATCATGACAGGTCAGGAAATTGACTGATGCCTTGTGTCCTCTGCTCTCCGGGCTGTAAAGGTCGCGTGAGCCGGTGATACGTGTGATGGCATTTCCCGCCATACCGTCATCGCCCTTTAAAAAGCTTCTCATGTCATCCCTGTATCTGCCGTTCCACTCAGCCCATCTGTTCCATGACGGGAAGCTTCCCACCTGATACAGTCCGCCTGCATCCCAGGCCTCTGCGATGAGCTTCATCTTGCCAAGTACCGGGTCGAATGCCAGCGACTCAAGAATCGGCGGATTGGCCATAGGTGCACCGTTTTGGTCTCTTCCGAGAATGGAAGCCAGGTCAAATCTGAAGCCATCCACTCTGTACTCAATGGCCCAGTGTCTCAGACAGTCTATGATAAAGTTGCGCACAACAGGATGATTACAGTTCATAACGTTTCCACAGCCACTGAAATTGTAGTAGTGTGCATCCGGTGTAAGCATATAGTACACGTTATTGTCTATTCCCTTGAAGGAGAAGCACGGTCCCATCTCATTTCCCTCAGCGGTATGGTTGAACACCACATCAAGAATGACCTCTATGCCATTTTCCTTTAAAGCCTTTATCAGCGATTTCAGCTCGTCTCCCTCGTGGTTGTGCTCCTCGTTGAAGGCATAGCTGGTATTCGGTGCAAAAAATGATACTGTGTTGTAGCCCCAGTAATTGTAAAGCTGCACACCATCGACCACTCTCGCGCTCTCCATCTCATCAAACTCAAAAATCGGCATGAGCTCCACTGCATTTATTCCAAGGTCCTTAAGATACGGAATCTTATCCTTCAATCCGGCAAATGTGCCCGGTGCGCTGACTCCAGAGGACTTATCCTTTGTATAGCCCCTCACATGTATCTCATAAATCACAAGGTCCTCAAACGGCTGCTCAAGCTGCTTTATGTTGCCCCAGTCAAAGCTGCTTTTTACAACTCTGGCTCTGTACTCAAAATCCTTGCCTCCCTCAGGCTTTTCTCCCCATTTTCGCTGTCCAGTGACCGCTCTGGAATATGGGTCTAAAAGGACATTTTCCTCGTTAAACAGAAGTCCCTTTGCCGGCTCATAAGGCCCATCAAAAGAAAATGCATACTCAAATTCATCCGGCTTTATATCATAAACAAGCATGGAGTAGGTATCTCCTATCCTATATGAATCAGGAAACGGAATCCTCGCATACGGCTTTGGTGCCTGTGGCTTGAACAATAAAAGAGTACACCTCGTTGCCCCATGGGAATTGATGGTAAAGCTCACTCCGTTCGATGCCACGCACGCTCCGTACATTCTGAAAAAGCCCGGACGTATCTTAAATCCCTCTACCACATCAAGTGGCAGCAGGCCTGTATTTACTACATCCTCATGCTTTTCTTCTTTACTGCGCTCTCTCCACATATACATATTGCTCTTTGCTCCCTTACTATATTTGTATGATGGTACATGCCATTTGTTGCATGACTGCTTTTTATCTTAATTCGTTAAAAAATCGTAACTGTTCAATACCTTCACAGTTACAAAATCTGCTATTAATTTACATGCAGATTTCCAAGCTCATCAATCTCTATATTACTACAATTTTGTGAATATGTGTTCATTAAATTGCATATCTCCTGAGCTTTTTCGCCCGAAGCCACTGTCGGCCTGAAATCATTGTATGAGCTTACGCTGCTTAAGGTGCATGGAATAATCCGCGCATCTATGCCCGGCTGCAATTCACCATTTATCAGAGTAAATGCCTGCTGATAAATCGCCGTGTTCTTGTCTGCCGGATTTTTATTGCCTCCGAAGCAGAAATTTCCAAGACTGTAGCATATCATTTTGCCGTTATAGACCTCCATCCCCTGCAGCACATGAGGGTGGTTTCCGACTACCAGGTCTGCTCCCCAGTCGATGATACGATGTGCTGCCGCCTGCTGATAGTCATCAGGGTAATGGTCACCCTCTATGCCCCAGTGACAGCATGCAATAACTATCGCCGCTCCCTGTTCACGAAGCTGCGCTATACCGTTTTGGATATATGCCTCGCGGTCGCCGTTTTGTGACAAAAGGCTGACCGACACTATTCCAATCCTAGTCCCATCAGCAGTCTCATAAATACCGGTATGATCATTGAAGCCATACACTATCCCGGCATTGTCGAGCACATTTCTCGTATCGTCAAGTCCCTGCTGTCCATAGTCGTATGTGTGATTGTTTCCAAGACTGCAGGCCTCGATGGAGCTGCCCGTCATAATTCCGATGTAGCTAGGCTTTCCCTTAAGGTTCCAGCGCTTTTCTACGCGCTCCGTCGCATCCGATAGCACACACTCCAGGTTGATGAGTGTCATATCGTCAGCCTCAAAAATATCTCTCACACCGCCAAAAAAGTAGTCCTGTCCCTTTGAGTCATAATAAGAATTAAAGCTGCCGTCATAGCTTTGCTCCTGATTGTTACCGAGTGTACAATCTCCTGTAGCCGTAATCACTATGGTTGACATCTGTGGCTGCTGTGTATCCGCTTCTGTTGCCTCAGCTTTGGCTGCATCAGACTGTGTATTCGCTGTGCCTTCTGCCGTACTGTCAACTGCGTTATCCTCTGCTTTTCCGGCATCCGATGTGTCTCTAACTACATCAACGCCATTCCGGTTAGAGGCTTCCTTTATATTATCTCCAATATATTCTTTTCCTATGAGTGCTCCTGCCATAATGATGCATAAAACCAAAAGCACAGATAATAGAATTTTTAATCCTTTGTTTTCCATAATTTTTCCTCATATTCCTCACACCCTTAGAATATCAACCGTGTGCGCACTTGCTCCCATCAGGTCTGCTCTCTCACATGTTGAAAGATGATACTGTACAAACATATCAAACTCCTCCTCGTCAAGAGCATTCAAAAATGGCCTGATATAATTTGCTGCGCCATCGGCTGCTATTATCTTTTCGCGTGTAAGGGCTGCCTGTGCATTTAATGCCTCTATATCTTCTAATCGGACAAAACTGTACAAATCATTAGCTTTTTCTGTACAATGGAAGCTCTCATCTAGCATTCCGCCCTCTATGCCCTCTTTTATATGCTTCTCCTTTATGGCATAGGTTATCACGCTGTACTCATTCATAATGTATGCTACAAGTATGTAACCACCAGGTTTTGTCACTCTTTTTGCCTCATTCAATGCGGCAAGCTTTTCCTCCGCCGACTTCAGATGATACATAGGTCCGAATACGAGTGTGAGGTCAAATTCATCGTTTCCAAATTTTTTAAGCTTTGTGGCATTGCCCTGGTATGCCTTTACTTTATCGCTCTTTTGCTTCAGTCTGCCGAGGTTATGCTTAACTAACTCGAGTGCTGTCACATCATAGCCCTCCTCGGCAAGAGGCACTGAGTATCTGCCTGTTCCCGCACCGACATCCAGGATTTTAATCTGTGAGCGAAGATCAAGCTGCTTCTCATTCATCAAGCTGCCAAGACAATCGTGTATATACTTCATGGAGGTGATAAACTCTACCCTGCCGTGGCGGCTGTTCAGGCGCTTTTCCTCGTTGAATTTGTTATAGTATTCTTCTAATTCTGTCACGTATATTCCTCCCTGTATTATTCCTCGATATGCTCACGTCCCTGCGCAATGATTGTGCGCACATGTCCGTCGGCAAGTGAATAAAACACTGATTTGCCCTCACGTCTACTGTTTACGAGCTTGTTTGCCTTTAATATCCTAAGCTGGTGTGATATGGCGGACTGTGTCATGTTGAGCACCTTTGCAAGGTCGCAGACGCATACCTCCGCTTCAAACAACACAAAGAGGATTCTGATCCGGGTGGAGTCGCCAAACACCTTAAAAAGCTCTGCAAGGTCGTAGAGCTCGGTTTCCTCCGGCATTGTATCATTTACTATTTTCAGAAGGTCTTCGTGGATTTCGTTGCAGTCGCAGCATTCTATCTGTTCATTTATGTTTTCGCTCATGGTGGTGTCCTTTCTGCGTTATTTTTACTTTATTGGCTATGGGGCTGGTGCTCCGCATAAATTGCATGTGCCTTCGCAGTTACACAATAACTTTTTTATACGCGAAAGACAGAGTGCACCTCTTGGATGCATTCTGTCTGGTATTTTTTATATAGTAGTTTTATGGCATTTTGATATCTGCTCTTTGATATCTGTTCTTTGAGCTCTACCTTTTTAGAGCTTGTGTACGAATAATGCGCGGATTGCATTTAGCACTGCTATCACCATTACTCCTACGTCTGCAAATATTGCGAGCCACATATTGGCTATTCCGACTGCTCCGAGCACGAGGCAGATCAGCTTGATGCCTATTGCAAAGTATGTGTTTTCATATACTATTCGCAGGCATTTGCGCGATATTTTTATTGCTTTGGCTATCTTTAGCGGGTCATCATCCATGAGGACGATATCTGCGGCTTCGATTGCTGCATCTGAACCCATGGCGCCCATTGCAATTCCGATATCTGCTCTTGAGAGCACCGGTGCATCGTTGATTCCGTCTCCGACGAAGGCAAGCTTTTCTTTGCTGCCCTTTCTTGCGAGCAGTTCTTCTACCTTTGCCACCTTATCGCCCGGTAAAAGCTCACTGTATACTTCATCGATTTCAAGCTCTGCCGCTACTGAGTCGGCTACTGTTCTTGAATCACCTGTAAGCATTATTGTACCTTTTATTCCGGCTTTTTTCAATGCCTTTATTGCTGCCGCTGAGGTTGGTTTTATCTTATCTGAAATAAGGATATAGCCCTCATAGCTGCCGTCTATTGCGATATGGACTATGGTGCCGACCTTGTCAGTTTCACTGTAGCTTAAGCCCAGCTTTTTCATAAGCTTGTAGTTTCCTGCCGCTACAGATACGCCATCTACCTTTGCGGTGATTCCGTGGCCGCTGATTTCCTCAACGTCTGTCACGCGGGTTCTGTCGATTTCCTTTCCATATGCCTTCTGTAAGCTCCTGCTGATTGGATGCGATGAGCTGCTCTCTGCAAGTGCTGCGTACTCGAGCACCTTTTCTCTATCGAGCGTATTGTCGTAGACTCCTGCCACCTCGAAAACGCCCTCTGTCATGGTGCCGGTCTTGTCAAATACAACGTATCTGGTCTGTGATAAGGTCTCAAGATAATTTGAGCCCTTTACAAGAACACCCTCGCGGCTGGCGCCTCCGATTCCTGCAAAAAAGCTGAGCGGAATACTGATGACCAGCGCGCACGGACAGCTTATTACAAGGAAGGTAAGTGCCCTGTATATCCATATGCCCCACTGTGGTGCGGCTGACATGAAAAGTATTCTGACAATCGGTGGCAGTATCGCAAGTGCAAGTGCACTGTAGCAGACTGCCGGAGTGTAATACTTGGCAAATTTTGATATGAAGTTTTCTGATTTTGATTTCTTTGAGCTTGAATTTTCAACGAGGTCAAGTATCTTTGAAACCGTTGATTCGCCAAACTCTTTGGTCGTTTTAATCTTTAAAACACCGGACATATTGATGCATCCGCTGATTATCTCATCACCGCATTTTGCATCCCTCGGCACGCTCTCGCCTGTAAGCGCGCTGGTGTTTAATGTAGATGAGCCCTCAACTATCACACCATCGATAGGAACCTTTTCACCGGGCTGTACCACGATTACTGAGCCGATAGCAACCTCATCAGGATCAACCTGGGTGAGCTTTCCGTCCACCTCAATATTGGCATAGTCGGGTCTGATGTCCATGAGCTCGCTGATATTCTTACGGCTCTTTCCGACTGCATAGCTCTGAAACAGCTCTCCTATCTGGTAGAAGAGCATAACGGCTATAGCCTCTGTATAGTCACCATTCTCATAAAGTGCAACCGCTATCGCACCTACAGTGGCAACTGCCATCAGGAAGTTTTCATCAAATACCTGCTTATTTTTGATTCCCTTAAATGCTTTTTTCAGGATATCGTATCCTAGAACCATATAAGGCACCATGTAAAGCAGGAACCTGATAATTCCCTTAACCGGTATGAAATGTAATATAATCATGAGTACCGCTGCGATTATGATACGCACAAGTACTTTTTTCTGCTTTTTATTCATACGCCATAGCTCCATTCATTATAATCTCTTGATAATCACCCTTACTATAGCGCAGGCATTGAAATAATATCATTTGTCATTCCTGCGCCCGGCAATTTATAAGAAAATCTCGCAGTCATCCTCTACCTTTTTACAGTTCTTAAGAACCTCCTGCATAACCGCCTTTGCATCCTGTCCCTCTTCAAACTCAACGCTCATCTTGAGTGTCATGAAATTGACTGTAGCATCCTTTACACCTGCTGTATTCTTTGCGGCATCCTCCATCTTGTTGGCGCAGTTAGCGCAGTCTACATCGATTTTGTAAGTCTTCTTCATAGTGGTGTTCTCCTTATTTTCATGAATTATTTGTTTTACTGTACGTTTTTCATTGAACATATGAATGATTGTTCATATGTTAATTTTATTATAGCACCTTTTGCACTGTTGTCAATACACAATGTGCATCTAAACACAAAATTTATTCACATACTCTAATCACATAATTAATCTCATAGCTTATGATTCAGGCTTCATCTGTGATATTTTCTTTCCAGCTGCTTCCCTCTTCTATCCCATTTGCCGTAAGCCATTCATCCTCAACCTCTACATGACGCTGTCTGCCGTTTTCGTCCTCGAGATAAACCACGCATTTTGCTTTTGCGCCGTCTGCTCTTTCCTCACAGCCAAAATCAGCCTCATATATGTGTGTTACCGTATACATCTGCACTCTACCTTCTTTCATATGATTTTGCATGACATAAATATATAGAAACTTCCCACATGTACAGGTGGATGTATCCACTCCAAAATATCATGTGGGAAGCTATTTATCGACTATATTTATTACTTGCCGAATAAATAATTATCCGGTTAATTATAATGCTGCTTTAATCGCTGCAAGCAGCTCATCATATGTCTCATATGCAGGAAGCTCAGGGTAGTCCTTCTTGATGGCATCTGTGCTTCTGAAAAGGAAACCTGCCTTGCTGGCCTGTATCATGCCTAAATCGTTGTGGCTGTCACCGCTTGCGATGGTATCATATCCGATAGACTGCAGTGCCTTTACAGTTGTAAGCTTTGACTGCTCACATCTCATTCTAAAGCCTGTAATCTCGCCATCTTCAGCAACCTCAAGCTCGTTACAAAAGATTGTCGGCCAGCCGAGCTTCTTCATGAGCGGGCCTGCAAACTGTGAAAATGTATCACTGATGATGATTACCTGTGTGATTGAACGAAGCTCATCCAAAAACTCCTTTGCGCCAGGCATTGGATCTATCTTTGCGATTGTCTCCTGGATTTCTTTTAATCCGAGTCCGTGCTCCTTTAAAATATTTATTCTATAGTTCATGAGCTTATCATAATCAGGCTCATCTCTTGTTGTCTTTTCAAGCTCAGGAATGCCTGTCTCCTTTGCAAATGCAATCCAGATTTCAGGTACCAATACTCCCTCAAGGTCTAAGCATACAATATTCATTTTGATTCCTCCGTGTGTTTTATTCTGTGGATTTCGATGAAGCTCAATATACTTGTCAGGTAACTATTTAAGCAGCCTTGAATAGTTACCTGATGTTCAGTTCACCGATTTAATCCAGTAAAGTATATCATACAAGACGACTGTCTACAATAGAATTATACGTGATTTTCAAAGGATTTTTCAGTAAATCATTATTACCGTCCATTACGCTCGCTAGCTTTTGCACGCGCACCGGCTTCCGCAGAGAAAACGCCCTCATCATCTATGATATTTCCGCTCTCAACATGCTTTTTCAGTATATTGTTAAACGCATAATCCCAGATTTTCTCTGAGCCAAGTGCTGTGCGCTTATTTCTGCCGAGTATCTGCGACAGCTTTACACTGTGCTCACGCCATGAAAGCCCGTCCGATGCATCGTTTAGGAGCATTGGCTGGATATTGTCCATGGTGCGGGCAAATCTGGCTTCCGGTGTCTGCTGCGCCTCAAATTCCTCCCACAGCTCTAAAAGCGGCTCGCCCTGTTCCTTTGGCAAGAGTCCGTATATACGCTCCGCCGCCTTCTGCTCTCGCTCATGCTGTGTGGCCTTGCCTGCCTCATCATAGGCATATGTGTCTCCTGCGTCAATCTCTACTATGTCGTGTATCAAAAGCATTCCTACTGTCTTTAGCACGTCTATCTTCTCATTGGCATACTCGCTCAAGAGCATGGTCATGATAGCCATATGCCAGGCATGCTCCGCATCATTTTCCTTGCGGCTTGCATCAGCTAAATAAGTCTGGCGGAATATCTCCTTTTCCTTGTCGATTTCTCTGATGAAATCAAGCTGTTTTTCTAATCTTTCTTTTTGCTGCATCATTTTACTTGTTCCTTCTTCCTATCCTATCCGATTTTTAAATATGGTCTCAAGTGTTTAATCAATTCATGTACTTTTGTGCCTGGAGCTGAACTTGCAGGAGTTTTTCCTTCATTCATTGCATCCAAGCGTTCAGCATTTGTTATTGCAAAATCCATGAAAGGTCTCAGAATTTGGAACATATCTGCCCTTCCCTTTGAATATTCTCCCTGTCCAATATTCTTTAACCATTCAGATAGTTTTGGCCAGTAATCACTTCTATGAATATCTGACTGAACAAAACTGAAATGAAGCAAAAACCAAAGTTCAATACACTGATTTGACCAGATAGCATGATATTGTGTTTCCTCTGTAGACATATTAATGCATAATTCATTTGTTTTATTGATGCGTTTTGCCGGAAAATCATCAGTATCATAGACTATCCAGACATGCTTATATCCATTCGGATTGTTCATGACCAGATTCATTGCCTTATCCAAAAGACTAAGCGTATTGTCTCCTGCACCATGAATGTCAAGCTGAATTTTATCTCGATACTGACTGTTTATGATTGTCCTGATTGCTTCGAAATACTGTGGTTCTGTTTCAGTTCCTTCTGTTACTATCAAATGGTACTCTGGACATATCAATATATTCTTATCTCGTCGCGGTTTCATCCAACTCTTTCCTAAATCACTTTTCTTCGGAGGTTTTAAACTCATTGCCAATCTCCTCCTGCCAGCATATTTGTAAGATATGGATCTGCACCATAACGCCCTTCCAGATATTGTTTATCATAAGCTGCAGTACTATTTACTCGTTCATTATTTTCTCTTCTAATTTCATATAGGGAATATATTTCACTTTCGTGCCTTTCATTTTCTGCCGCAAACCAAATTTCATCCCGTCTGAAAACTGTATTTTTCATTGTTGTCATATCATGGGAAGTAAAAAGTAACTGCGCTCCCTTTTTGTTTACATTCTTATTCTTAAACAATGAAATTACATAACGAAGCAGCTTAGGATGCAATTTTGCATCCAATTCATCAATAATCACCAGCCGTCCTTCTTGCAGTGCTAACAAAATCACAGGTAATGCCGCGATCATTTTCTTTGTTCCATCTGACTCATCATTAAAACTTAATTCATAAATCTTTCCCTCTATCATACGCTGTGTATACAGTTCATGATTTTCTTCATCATACCGATAACCTGATACATCAATATCAACATCATTTAGTGCACGAACAATTCTCTTTCGATATAATTCATCATCAGAAAACATTATTTGTCTGTCTGCAATCGGATTTGCATAGTTTTTGACAATGCATGATTCAAACCACTTCTGAACTTCCACAATTACCGGTATATCATAGTTGATTGCCAGAAAAGATAAATATGGCATCTTGGGGTTTACCGAGCGGTTAATACTCGCTTTATTGATGCTTGCACCCAATGTAATTTCAGCACCTTCCCTATCAAAAACCATACCCGTTCTCTTTCCACCAATGGATTTCCAATACAGAGATTCTTCAACAATGTCATCCCCGCATATTGATAAGTTGTACCTGTATTCATTTTTTCCCTGTCGGAAATACACTTCAAATTCTGTCGGCATTTTCCTAGATATTTCATTAAAATAGAATGGTGCCGCACTTATCTTCTGCTGAATAATAATCTTTTCTCTTGCCTTCTCCAATTCATATATCGGCTTAACCACTGTAGAAATCAAACATGAAAGAGCTAGTAACAGATTGGTTTTCCCGCCACCATTCGGACCATATATAACCCCTACGGGAAGAAGTGCATCTGCTTTCTCGCTTTTTAACAACGATTCTGAAAACTCCGGAATAGATGTTGCCTGAAAATCGAATGTTGTTGTTTCTTTATATGATTTAAAATTTTTAAAAGAAAATTGACACAGCATCCTGATATTCCTCCCTCTGAACTGTCTTATTTGCACTTATTATATAATTAATATATTCGTTTTTCAAGTTTTATACCCATATTTCATAAATTTTATTTTTGAAATATGGGTATAAAAGTCATTTTTCTGATTTTATAATATTATTTTAAGTTTCCTTAGAAAATCTCCTTTACATACATAAAAATACAATGCCTCTACAGCGCATCCTTCATTGCTTTAACATACTCACCGACATACTTTGGTGAAGCCTCACCATACTCATCGATTATCTTAATGATGGCAGAGCCCACAATGGCACCATCCGAGATATCTGCCATCTTCTTTGCCTGCTTGGGTGTTGAAATGCCAAAACCGATAGCACATGGCACATCTGTGTTTTCTCTGATTACCTTGACTATTGAAGCCAGATCTGTCTTAATCTCGCTTCTTGTACCGGTGACTCCGAGGCTTGAAATCACATAGATGAAGCCAGTTGCCTCCTTTGCTATCATCGCAATACGATCCTTTGATGTAGGTGCAATAAATGAAATAAGGTCCACATCATATTTCTCGCAGAGTGGTAAAAACTCTTCCTTTTCCTCATATGGGATATCCGGCAGAATGAGTCCGTCAATGCCTATTTCCTTACATGTACTGATAAACTTTTCTGCACCGTATGAGTAAACCACATTTGCATATGTCATGAAAACCATAGGGATTGTGACATCTTTTCTCAAATCTCTCACAAGGTCAAAAACCTTGTCTGTTGTAACTCCGGCTGCAAGTGCCTTTATGTTGGCGCCCTGGATTACAGGTCCCTCTGCTGTAGGATCAGAGAATGGAATTCCAAGCTCTATAAGGTCTGCTCCGTTTGCAACTGCTTCTCTTACGATTTTCGCGGTTGTCTCTAAATTTGGATCACCGCAGGTGATAAATGGTATAAATGCCTTGCCGTTTTCAAACGCACTTCTTATCTTACTCATAAATATTCTCCCCTCTGTATCTTGCTATTGCCGCGCAGTCCTTGTCGCCTCTGCCTGAAACAGTAACAATGATTATCTTGTCCTTGTCCATTGTAGGCGCCAGCTTCATGGCATATGCCACTGCATGTGAGGACTCGATTGCAGGGATAATTCCCTCTGTCTTTGCGAGGTATTCAAAAGCATTTACCGCTTCATCATCTGTTACCGGTACATATTTTGCTCTTCCGATATCGTGCAGATATGCATGCTCCGGTCCGACTCCCGGATAGTCAAGTCCTGCAGAAATTGAATAAACCGGAGCGATCTGTCCGTATTTATCCTGACAGAAATATGACTTCATGCCGTGGAAAATACCAAGACGGCCTGTATTTACTGTAGCTGCAGTCTCAAAGGTATCTATTCCTCTTCCTGCTGCCTCGCAGCCGATGAGCTCTACACCCTCATCCTCTATGAAGTTGTAAAAGCTTCCGATGGCATTTGAGCCGCCGCCCACACATGCGATAACCGCATCAGGCAGTCTGTGCTCCTTTTCAAGCATCTGCTCCTTGATTTCCTTTGAGATGACCGCCTGGAAATCTCTTACGATGGTAGGGAACGGATGTGGTCCCATAACTGAGCCCAGGCAGTAATGTGTGTCCGAAATTCTCTTGGTCCACTCTCTCATTGCCTCCGATACGGCATCCTTTAATGTGGCTGTGCCTGATGTAACCGGGATAACCTCTGCTCCGAGCAGACGCATGCGGTATACATTGAGCGCCTGACGCTTTGTGTCCTCCTCGCCCATGAATACAACGCATTCCATACCCATAAGGGCTGCGGCCGTTGCTGTTGCCACACCGTGCTGACCGGCTCCGGTCTCAGCTATCAGGCGGGTTTTGCCCATTTTCTTTGCAAGAAGTGCCTGACCTAATACGTTGTTGATCTTGTGGGCTCCCGTATGGTTTAAATCCTCTCTTTTAAGGTATATTTTTGCTCCACCGAGATCCTTTGTCATCTTTTCTGCGTAGTACAGTCTCGATGGTCTTCCTGCATAATCGTTGAGAAGCTCTGTGAGCTCTCTGTTAAATTCAGGATCGTTTTTGTAATAATTGTATGCTTCTTCTAATTCTTTAACGGCATTCATGAGGGTTTCAGGAATGTACTGTCCTCCGTGAATACCAAATCTTCCGTTTGGATTTGTCATGATGTTTTCCCTTCTGATGTATATTTGTAAATATTTTGTTTTCTGTACTGAATAGTTACAGATATTCTTAAAACCATGAAGATACTTATATATCTCTATTAGCTTAATCGCAATTCATCAAGCTTAGCCTTTTTGTCGTCCGCTCTCATCAGCGTCTCTCCGATAAGCACTGCGTCAGCTCCGATTTCACGTATTGCCCTGATATCGTCTGTGCTCTTTACACCGCTTTCCGATACAAATATGATGTCATCGGGAATCAGGTCACGAAGCTTTCTGCTGTTAGCTGTATCAACTGTAAAATCCTTCAGATTGCGGTTGTTGACACCTATTATTCTGGCACCGGCTCTTACCGCCATCCCTGCCTCTTTTTCATCGTGTATCTCCACAAGGGCGCTTATGCCAAGACTGTCACAGATTTTTATATATTCACCAAGCTGTTCCTCTGACAGTATGGAGCAGATTAAAAGCACCGCAGCGGCACCGAGTGTCTTTGCCTGATATATCTGATATTCATCAACCGTAAAATCCTTTCGGATGCACGGAATCGAAACCGTTTTTGCAATCTCCTTAAGATACTCATCCGAGCCTAAAAACCACTTCGGCTCTGTCAGTACCGAGATGCAATCCGCACCTGCCGCCTCGTATTCCCTTGCAATTTCAAGATATCTGAAATCCGGCTCTATAAGCCCCTTTGACGGTGAAGCCTTCTTGCACTCGCATATGAAGCTCAAGCCATCCTTTTTGAGTGTTTTTTCAAATGCAAAATCACAAAGCTTTTCGTTTTTCATCTGAATCGCGATATTTTTCATTTCCTCAAGGCTTATTTTTTTCTTGTCCTCTGCCACGCGAAGCCTTGAATATTCTGCTAGCTGATCTAAAATATTCATCGCTTTTCCTTTCCTGTTTTGTGTGCTTAGCTGTTGCTTACATCAATGAGCTTATCGAGTGTTTCAAGTGCTTTTCCTGAATCAATGATTTCAGCTGCTAGCTCGATACCCTCTTTCATGCTGTCGGCCTTTCCTCCTATATAAAGTGATGCGCCTGCGTTCATGAGTACTGCATTTCTCTTATGTCCCTTCTGTCCGCCTAAGATATCACGTACAATTTTCGCATTTTCCTCAGGTGTACCGCCTTTTAAATCCTCCTTTGTACAGCGCTCAAAGCCGAAATCCTCCGGTGAGATTACTGTGGTTCTGAACCATCCGTCCTTTATCTCGCATATCTTGGTCGATGCGCTCATGGAAATCTCATCGAGCTTATCCATGCCATATACTACCATTCCACGCTTTACTCCGAGGCTTACAAGCACCTGTGCAAGCGGCTCTACAAGGTACTCATCATACACTCCGAGAAGCTGCATGGCCGGTGAACCCGGATTTGTGAGCGGTCCTAAAATATTGAATACGGTTCTAAAACCAAGCTCTTTTCTGATAGGTCCGACATATTTCATTGATGTGTGATATTTCTGTGCAAAGAAGAAGCACATGCCGACTTTATTTAAAAGCTCCACACATTTCTCAGGGCTCTGGTCTATGTTGACACCGAGCGCCTCAAGGCAGTCTGCTGTGCCGCATAATGAAGAGGCTGCCCTGTTTCCGTGCTTTGCCACCTTCATGCCGCCTGCTGCTGCAACAAGTGCTGAGGTTGTTGAAATGTTGAAGCTCTGTGCATTGTCTCCGCCTGTTCCTACGATTTCGAACACATCCATACCTGTTTTCACCTGTACCGCATGCTCTCTCATGGCTGCTGCACAGCCTGCGATTTCGTCTGTTGTCTCAGCCTTTGCACTCTTTGTTGAAAGAGCTGCAAGAAACGCTGCATTCTGGGTTGATGTTGTCTCACCGCCCATGATTTCATTCATCACTGCATATGCCTCATCATATGTGAGGTCTTCTTTGTTTACGATTTTTACTATGGCTTCTTTGATCATGATTATGTCCTCCTGTATTCCGATGATATTTCGTTTATAATTTTGTTTATGATTTTGTTCTGCTATTTGTTTTCAATTCAACAACTAATATATAAATTCATTAAACGCTGCAATTTTCAATTAAGCTTTGATAAAATTACTAAGCATCTGCTTTCCGTCCGGTGTCATGATTGACTCCGGGTGAAACTGCACACCGTATATCGGATATTCCTTGTGCTCAACAGCCATGATCTCACCATCATCTGTAGTGGCTGTAATCTTTATGCAATCAGGCATTGTGTCCGCATCTGCAGCAAGTGAATGGTAACGTGCTACCTTTGCTTTTTTCGGGCAACCCTTGAATAAAAGGCTTTCTGTGTCAAACGATACATCCGATTGCTTTCCGTGCATGAGCTCCTTTGCATATGTGACTGTCGCACCATATGCTGCGCATATCGCCTGATGTCCGAGGCACACACCAAGGATTGGGATTTCCTTTCCAAGCTCCTTTGCCACAGCTATTATCACGCCCGCATCCTCAGGCCTTCCCGGTCCCGGTGATAATATGATGCGATCAGGCTTTAAAGCCCTAATCTCTTCAACTGTCATCTCATCATTTCTGATTACTCTGATATCAGGCTCTATCTCGCCGATTAGCTGATACAGATTGTAGGAAAAGCTGTCGTAGTTATCAATCAGTAAAATCATTCTTCCACCTCCTGTGAGACTTCCAGTGCCTTAAGAGAAGCCTTTGCCTTGTTTATGCACTCCTGAAATTCCTTCTCAGGATCTGAATCCGCAACTATTCCCGCTCCGCTTCTCACGAAAACCTTGCCGTTTTTCTTGTAGGCAATGCGGATTGCAATACATGTGTCCATGTTTCCTGTAAAATCTATATATCCGATCGCCCCTCCGTAAATGCCTCGCTTGTTGTCCTCAAGCTCTCCGATAAGCTGGCACGCTCTGATCTTTGGTGCTCCTGAAAGTGTTCCTGCCGGGAGCACTGCCTCTATTGCATCGAGTGCGTCGTACTCTTCTCTTATCTCTCCACGCACTGTCGAGCCTATATGCATCACATGTGAATATCTCTCTATGGAATGAAGCTTTTCTACTTTTACAGTTCCGAATTTACTTACCTTTCCGAGGTCATTTCTTCCTAGGTCCACGAGCATATTGTGCTCTGCGAGCTCTTTTTCGTCCTTAAGCAGCCCTTCCTCAAGCTTTTTGTCCTCCTCTGCTGTGGCACCTCTCGGCCTCGTGCCTGCCAGCGGGAATGTGTGAAGCACTCCATTTTCAAGCTTCACAAGTGTCTCCGGAGATGCTCCCGCAACCTCCACATCGGTTCCCGAAAAATAAAACATGTACGGCGAAGGATTTATCGTTCGAAGCACGCGGTAGGTATCAAAAAGGCTTCCCTCAAACGGTGCGCTCAATCTGTTGGATAAAACTATCTGGAAAATATCCCCCTCTTTGATATGGTGCTTTGCCTTCTCGACCATCTCACAATACTGCTCCTTATCAAAAAGCGGTGTGACCTCACCCAGCAGCTTGCCACCCATATTCTGTTTTTTCTCTCCGTGCATCAGAAGCTCCCTAAGCTGCTTTAGCTCAACAATCGCTTTGTTGTAGCCTGTTTCCGGAGCATCAAGTGACATATTTGCGATTAGTATTATCTTTTGGCACAGATTGTCAAATGCTATTACCTTATCAAAAAGCATCAGATCAACATCCTTGAAATCCTCCGTGTCCCTTGCTTTTCCTCTGATGCTTTTCTCCTTGTAGCCCAGATAATCATACGAAAAATAACCCACAAGGCCACCTGTAAAAGAAGGCAGATAATCAAATTTCGGACTCTTGTACTCTGAAAGAATCTGTCTGATGTACTCTGAAGGATTTTCCGTCTCCACCGAAAGCTTTCCAAGCTTCATGTGACCATCTATACAGTTAATCTCAAGCTTTGGATCATATCCCAAAAATGTATATCTTCCCCAGGCTTCATTGGCTTGTGCTGATTCAAGCAGATAACAATGTGTTGAAACATTCTGCAGAATCCTCATAGCCTCTATAGGTGTGATAAAATCTGATAATATCTCACAGCTTACAGGGAGAATGTCATACTTCCCGGTTTTTGCTATTTCTTTAACTTCGGTCAGTGTAGGTGAAATTTTCATATGCTTGCCTCCAAATTTTGTGTGGTAGTGAATAAATGTCCAATGTTCAACCGTGAACAAATGCCCAACATACAGCTCAAATTCGCCTCTTCGAGGCTTCTGTGCAGCTTACGCTGCTACAATTCTCGCTTTATGTTGTGCAGTCCAGTGTTCAACCGTGAACAAATGTCCAACATACAAGCTCGAATTCGCCTTTTCAAGGCTTCTCCGCAGCTTGCGCTGCTACAATTCTCGCTTTATGTTGTGCAGTCCAATGTTCGTTCGCAAGCTTGCATGCGAGCATGCAGACTTGCAAACTCCATTGTCCCTCTTTGTTCACTAAAAAACGCCCTTGACAGAATTTTAGTTCTGTCAAGGACGAATAATCTTAACTATCCGCGGTGCCACCTTGAATTCACGATAAAGCTCGTGCGCTTGGCAGGATACCAACATATCCCGGGCAAATGACGTATGCCCACACGTCGCAGAATACTCTGGATGAATGATAAATCCATTTGACTGCGCCCTCAGCGGTCCATTTGACAACTTGTTTCACACCTGATTCTCAGCACCACAGGCTCTCTGTAAAGGCATAATTGCCGTTATCTCCGCTTCAACGGTTTACAATTTATTTAATTGTGCAAACTTTTATACTGTTTGAATTTCTTTAACAATTTAACGCTTTATCTCGCTAAATTTGTTTAAAGTTTATCACTCCTGTTTGTGTTTGTCAACATATTTTTGCCCCGTTTTTTCAATTAAATATTATGATTTTTGCCCCGTTTTTCTAATTATATACATTTAATTATTTTCAAAAAACATATTTAATGGCATTCTGCATAAAACATATTCCCCCATTATTTGATATATTTCGCATTGACATATTTCGTTGCCCTTGCCTGCCCCAATTTCATAACAGAACCTGTTTTTACCATTTTTCCAAGCACTGCTTCTACTGTAGACGGACTCACATCAGGAAGGATATCACAGATTTCGGCTTTTGAGACCGGAAGCATGCTGTTTAAAACTGTTTGCTCAACTCTTTCTGTTTTTTTTAGTTTTTTCCCATTTACAGTAGAAAATCTTTTGTCCAATTCTTTGTAACATTTATAGAGCATAGACAGAAAATTTTTCATATATTCAAAATAGTGTAAAGTGATGATCGCATCGATATCGATGGAACGCTTTAATTTGGTCTTTATATAAGTCATAATCAGTCCTCCTAGCTTATATTGTAACAGGATATGGACAATATGACAATAAGCGAGGACGAAACTCTAAGTATTGTTGTGCATAATACAATATAATAAACAAAAAGAAACAAGAAAATTGGCGAATTTGCCAATGAGAGGTGGTTCATATGTTGGACATAAAGATAAACGCAATACAACTTAGAATGGACGAGAGTGATCTAAGGTTTTCGTTCTGTAAAGGGGAAACAGAGTGGAGCTGGACGAAGGATTACCGTCCGAAAATGGAGTGTAAAGAGGGAACCGTTTTTTTTGACGAAGCACTGGAGATTCATCATGAACTGGTACAGAACGGAATCGGAAAAGGAATCCGCAGTTCATTTGCCGGATTTGAGATAGAAGGAACTAAAGTTCCATATGCATTTGAAACTTATGCATGGATTGAGGAAACTACAGAAGACATTTTCTTTGAGTGGGTTCCGATATGTGAAGAAGGGATTACGGTAGAAAAAGTATTCTGGCCGGGAGAGATGGAGTTAGAAGAAAAGAAAAATGACTGGTATACACTGCTGAATA
>OKUI01000253.1_pt1 | contig 21013 bp, 19 predicted proteins | sample 1606531 | NCBI WGS metagenome assembly OKUI01 (sample SAMEA3882506, study PRJEB24775) | human gut metagenome | biome: human-associated habitat; feature: intestine environment; material: feces | place: Netherlands | collected 2009/2010
TTAAAGAAGTTATCACTCCCTTCGGTCGTTAGAAGTTATAGCCAATAGCCTTTTTGGATTATAAAGCATTTGTCTTAACTCCTTAACTCCTTAACTCCTTAACTCCTTTAGCTTATTTCTTATCGTAGGCGTGGACGGGATAGTCGATGGTGTAGTGGAGACCACGGCTCTCTTTGCGCTCTATCGCCATGCGGGTGATGAGATAACCCACGTTGATCATGTTGCGAAGCTCGCAGAGCTCTTTGCTTACCTTGACACGCTTGAAGAGGTTCTCGGTCTCCTCGTACAGCAGGTCGAGTCGGTCCCAGGCACGTTTCAGTCGGAGGTCGCTGCGCACGATGCCCACGTAGTTGCTCATGCATTCGCCCACTTCCTTGACGCTCTGTGTGATGAGCACTTTCTCCTCGTTGGTCAGTGTTCCCTCATCGTTCCATTCAGGCACCTTCTCGTTGAAGTCGTACTCGTCGACATGCTCGATGCTGTGCTTGGCAGCTGTGTCGGCATAGACCACAGCCTCGATGAGCGAGTTGCTTGCCAGACGGTTGCCGCCGTGCAGACCTGTGCACGAACATTCGCCCAGAGCATACAGGCGGTTGATGCTCGAACAGCCGTTGAGGTCGACCTTGATGCCGCCGCACATATAGTGGGCTGCCGGACGTACGGGAATGTAGTCTTTGGTGATGTCGATGCCGATGCTCAGGCACTTGGCATAGATATTGGGGAAGTGGTGCTTGGTCTCTTCGGGATTCTTGTGAGTGACGTCGAGGCATACGTGGTCGAGTCCGTGCTTCTTCATCTCCTTGTCGATGGCACGTGCCACGATGTCGCGTGGAGCCAGACTCAGTCGCTTGTCGTATTTCTCCATGAAGCTCTCGCCGTTGGGCAGGCGCAGGATGCCGCCATAGCCACGCATGGCTTCGGTGATGAGGAAGGCAGGATGAGTCTCGCCTGGGTGGAAGAGGGCTGTGGGGTGGAACTGTACGAACTCCATGTCGGCCACTGTTCCCTTGGCACGATAGACCATAGCCTCGCCGTCGCCCGTGGCGATCACGGGGTTGGTAGTGGTCTGATAGACAGCTCCGCAGCCGCCTGTGCACATCACTGTCACCTTGCTCAGATAGGTGTCCACCTTCTGGGTCTCGGGGTTGAGCACATAGGCTCCGTAGCAGTTGATGTAAGGAGTGCGACGTGTGACGCGTGCGCCTAAGTGGTGCTGTGTGATAATCTCGACAGCGAAATGATTTTCCTTGATGTCGATGTCAGGATTGTTGCGCACGGCTTCCATCAGTCCGCGCTGAATCTCGGCTCCCGTGTCGTCGGCATGGTGCAGGATGCGGAACTCGCTGTGTCCTCCCTCGCGGTGAAGGTCGAACTTGCCGTCCTGCTGCTTGTCGAAATTGACACCCCACTGCACCAGCTCCTTGATCTGTTCGGGTGCTTTGGTGACAACCTGCTGCACGGCTTTGTAGTCGCTGATGTAGTCGCCAGCAATCATTGTATCCTGGATGTGTTTGTCGAAGTTGTCCACTTCGAGGTTGGTGACTGAGGCGACGCCTCCCTGTGCGAATGATGTGTTGGCTTCGTCGAGCGATGTCTTGCAGATCATGCACACTTTACCTTTATGCGCTCTGGCCACTTTCAGGGCGTAACTCATACCGGCAACTCCTGCACCGATAATCAGAAAATCATACTTATAAACCATTGAGTTTACTTTAAACTAATTAATGGATTTTATCCTAATTGTTTGCAAAAGTAATAATTTATCTTTAAAGTGAGCATTAAAAGCCATATTTTTTGTAATTTTGCAGTGTTTTTTTGTAGAAAATGACAATGAGAGACAGAACATTTCATAAGCGTATCACGCTTCCAGTGCGTTTGGGCATGGGGCTTTTCACGGCTTTGGCCGTATATTTCTTTTGGGTCAAGGCGGCTATTCTGGGCATCTTGGTGGCTATAGTCATCGTGGGAATGATCGAGCGCATTCTGCATACCACGTACACCATCCGCCGTGTGAAACCCATCGACCGCGACGAGGAGATGGACTTCCTGATCATCGACGAGGGACGTTTCTCCACGAACCGCAATGTGCCGTTGTGCGATGTGGTGAGGGTGGAGAGCATACGGTGCTTCTTCGGTCTCGACCACTGCCTGCTCATCGAATACGGAGCTGGCAACATGGTGACGGTTCAGCCCGACAACGAGGAGGGAATGAAAAAGGCAATAGCGGAGAGAATTGGGGAAAGGTCTTAACTCCTCAGCGACCGCAGGGAGCGATAACTCCTTAACTCCTGAAAAAAATAAAAAGAACATTACAAGATAAAAGAATGAAATACAGATATATTTGGTTGCTCTGCATGGTGGCGATGCTTTCGCTTCCTGTAGGAGCACAGGACATGAAGAAGAGCGCTGCGCCCTTGGTGGCGGGCGAGGAGGAAGTAGTAGAGGACAGGGACGAAAGCGAGGCGGCGGCAGACACACTCTGTGCCGACTCCTTAGCTGCCGACTCGTTGGCTGTCGATTCCATCACAGCCGGCAACTTGCGCCTGCCTTGGCCCGAGAATGTAAGGCAGGGGCTCGACCGTCTCTTACAGAACGATATGTTCGAGACTTCGCAGGTTGCCATCATGGTGTGGGACTTGCAGGCCGACTCGTGCATCTATCGCCATCGCGAGCGTCAGCTCATGCGTCCTGCCAGCACGATGAAACTGCTCACAGCCATCACAGCCCTCGACAGGTTGGGCGGCTCTTATCAGTTTAAGACGCAGCTCAAGTACACGGGCAAGATAGAGGAGGGCGTGCTCCAGGGCGACGTGTACTGCGTGGGCGGCATGGATCCGCGATTCAACAACGACGACATGCGGGCTTTTGTGAGCAGTCTGCAGGACATGGGTGTCGACACCATCCGTGGCAGCATCTATGCCGACCGCTCGATGAAGGACGCCGATCTCCTGGGCGAGGGCTGGTGCTGGGACGACGACAATCCTGTGCTTTCGCCTTTGGTCTTTGCCCGAAAGGACGGGTTTATGGATCGTTTCGTCGACAGGCTGAAGGATGCAGGCATCGTGCTCGAGACCGACACGCCTCAGGTGAAACGCTGTCCTGAGAGCGCCTTTTCGGTGTGCACGCGCTTCCACACCATGGATCAGATCATGCACAAGATGATGAAGGAGAGCGACAATCTCTATGCCGAGAGTATGTATTATCAGATAGCCGCCTCTACGGGCAACCGTCCTGCCAGCGCCAAGAGTGCGCGCAGCGTGGAGCGACAGCTCCTGCGCAAGCTCGGACTGGATGCCTCGCGCTGCAGGTTGACCGACGGCTCTGGCCTCTCGCTCTACAATTATCTCAGTGCCGAACAGGAATGTCAGCTCCTGCGTTATGCTTATCGCAACGAGAACATTTATCCTCATCTTCGTCCCTCGCTGCCCATTGCCGGCATCGACGGCACGCTGAGGAAGCGAATGCGTGGCACTTCGGCAAGCGGCAACGTGCGGGCAAAGACGGGCACGCTGACAGGCATCATCACCCTTGCCGGCTATTGTACGGCAGCCAACGGGCACGACCTGTGTTTCGTCATTCTCAACAATGGCATCATGCATGCCGTCAATGCCCGCCGTTTTCAGGACAGGGTGTGCGCATTGCTGTGCCAGCCGTAATTTTTTAAAGGTAAAAAAGTAAAAAGGTAAAAAAGTAAAAAAGTAAAAAGGTAAGTAAGAACTTGCTGAAGTTCAATAAGTAAATAAAAGCGAGTGGATATGGTGTCGAATACAACTTTTTCTTATGCGATTCTTTCATGGTTTCGCGATAACGGCAGGGCTTTGCCTTGGCGCGACACCACCGACCCTTACCCCATCTGGCTGAGCGAGGTGATATTGCAGCAGACGCGTATCGCCCAGGGATGGGAATACTGGGAGCGGTTTATGCGCCGTTTTCCCACTGTCGAGGCTTTGGCTTCGGCGAGCGAGGACGAGGTGCTGAGGCTCTGGCAGGGCTTGGGCTACTATTCGCGTGCCCGCAACCTGCATGCCGCCGCCCGTCAGATAATGGCTTTGGGACGGTTTCCCTCCACGCTCGAAGGCATCAGACAGCTGAAGGGAGTGGGCGACTACACCGCAGCAGCCATTGCCTCCTTTGCTTTCGGCATCAGGGCGGCAGTGGTGGACGGCAACGTGTATCGAGTGCTGTCGCGCCACTTTGGCATCTCCACCCCCATCAACTCCACCCAGGGCAAGAAGGAGTTTGCTGCCTTGGCTCAGTCGCTCCTGCCTCTTTCCGAGGTCTCGGCCTACAATCAGGGCATCATGGATTTTGGCGCCTTGCAGTGCACGCCTCTGTCGCCCCGTTGTTCCGATTGTCCGCTGATGGAGAGCTGTGAGGCTTTCCGCACGGGCAGGGTAGAGGAGTTGCCCGTGAAGCAACGCAAGCTTCAGATCAAGACGCGCCGTCTCGCCTATATATATATAAGGTGTAGGGAGTCGGCTTCCTCGCAGGCGTTTACCGCCATCCATCGCAGGGGCGAGGGCGATATCTGGCAGGGGTTGTGGGAGCCTTTCAATGCCTCGCTTCCCGACGGCGCCCATGCTGTCACTCCATCGGAGATATTGCAGCAGTTGGACTGCGGTGCACCAGAAGCTCATCTTCGTCTTCTGTCGCAGGGTGTGAAGCATGTTCTCACCCATCGCATTCTTCTTGCCGACTTCTATCTTCTCGAGGTTTCTCGTCGTCCGCTCCTTCCTCCCGATTACATCTGGATTCCCGAGTCGGAAATAGACTGTTATGGCGTTCCCCGCCTCATAGAGAAGATGCTGAGCGAGGTTCGTGAGGAATAATTCTTTGACTCAAGTTTCGCAAGTGGTTTAAGTACGGGCTGAAGGCCCAAAAGCTCTTAGCCCAGGGCATCGCCCTGGGTATATTGGCAGTCAACAAGGCGCCCTGTAAGGGCAAAAGCATTGTAATTTGCCTGGAGTTTTAAAGCTTTTGCCCTTACAGGGCGATAGGCTTTCACCCGTAATAACCCAGGGCGCTGCCCTGGGCTAAGAGCTTCTGCCCCTTCAGGGCGTGAGGGGCAAAGCTTGCGAAACTTGAATAAACAACAAACATATGACCAAAGATGCAGAAATAGAACAGGTGCTTTCACTGCCCAATGAGGAATGGCAGAGGAAGAAGCTGAGATTACCTCACTCTCAGAAGAGAGAAGTTGAGAAACATCAGAAGAGAAGAAGCAGAGAGCCCACTCTGCTAAAGGAGAACAGACGATTCTGCCAGAGCAAATCTGACGTTCATGGGAGCGAAACAGAGATTCGTGGAAACGAATGCAAAAAACATGGGAGCGAATGTGGCAATCGTCACATTCGCTCCCACGATCCCCTGTCTCGCTCAGAGAAATCTCCTTTACTCAACTTCAGTCATTAACCACGCAATGAATTACGGAATTAACAACGAAGAATCACCATAGCTCAGGAAACGGAAATCGTGAGCCAGAGCATAGGCGTACACTTTCTTCCAGTCGCCATGGAGGAAGGCACTGACGAGGAGGAGAAGAGTGCTCTGAGGCTGATGGAAATTGGTGATAAGCATCTTCACTATCTTGTACTGATAGCCGGGGGCAATGATGATCTGCGTGCTGGTGTGCAAAGCCTCCAGACCATTGCGGTCGAGATAGTCGATGATGGCCTGTATCGCCTGAGAAGGCTGAATGGCATTCACCAAACCGCCATCTGCCGACAACTCGTAAGGATCCCACTGGTTGACGTGCAGATCGTCTTCTGTCGCCACGGGATGAGAGAGCAGATGAACACCCATATAGTACAGGCTCTCGATGGTACGCACACTCGTAGTACCCACAGCAATCACCTCGCAATGGTGCTGCAGGAGCTTCTCCAACGTATGACGGTGCACCACGATATACTCGGTGTGCATGCGGTGGCCCTCTATCTCAAGACTCTTCACCGGCTTGAAAGTACCAGCGCCCACATGAAGGGTAACCTCCTCACGCTCAATGCCATGGCGGTCGATGTCCTGCAACACGGCATCGGTGAAATGAAGTCCGGCAGTAGGAGCAGCCACACTGCCCTTTATCTTCGAGTAAACCGTCTGATAGGTAGTCTTGTCGCTCTCCTCGGTGGCACGGTTGAGATAAGGCGGAATAGGCAACTCGCCCACGGTCTCGAGAATCTCGGCAAAGGAGACCTGCGTGTTGTCCCAGTCGAAGTCGACCCAATAGTTGGTTCCACCACCCTTCGCCACCATAGAGGCTGCCTCCGAGCCTAAGGCGTCGCCACGGCGCATGGTGGCAGAGAGTGTAAGCTGATGCCCCTTGATCTCGAAGTCGCGCTTCAGACTGCCCTCCTTCCACTTCTTCAGGTTGCCTATCATGCAGAGCCATGAGCAATGTCCAGTCGTCTGGAACATGAGCTCATAGTCGGTAGGATCGGCAGGCTCCATGAGGAAGACCTCTATCAGGGCACCCGTCTCCTTGCGGAAATGCAGACGCGCCTGAATCACCTTGGTATTGTTGTAAACCATCAGTCCGCCCTTGGGCAGGTATTCAGGCAAACGGTAGAACACATCCTCGCCTACCTCACCATGACGGTAGAGAAGGAGTTTGGAATGGTCGCGCTGCGCCAAGGGGAACTTGGCAATGCGCTCATCAGGAAGGGGGTAATTGTAATCGGTAATTTTTATATGTTTTGTATCCATTATGATTGAATTTTAATGTTACACTCCTCCAGCCATGACTATCGCCCGCAAGAAGGCATAGACCAGGGTGAAAGCCAGGATGCAGAGTATCTTGTCGATATCGTCGTGGTCGTAACCCGTGGGGGTGTACTGGTCGGAGATATATGTGATGTGGGGTGACACCTTGTAATACAGTTTCAGATAACCTATGTAGCCCACGACACCGATGACAGCACCCACAAGGAGTCCGCAGAGAATGTCGGAGGGATAGTGCATGCCGAGATACAGGCGTGTCCAGCAGTTGAGCAGCGACCACGAGAAGAGGGCGATGGCGAGGCGCTTGCCCCTCATGAGGAGCGAGAAGAACATCGCTATCGACATGGTGTTGGCAGCATGAGCCGAGAAGAAGCTGTAGCCACTGCCACGAAGGTTGTCCACCACCTGAATGGTGTATTTCAGGATGGGGTCGTTGTTGGGTCGCCATCGTTCCACCAAGGGTTTTACCACGCCATCGGTGATACCCTCGGAAAGAGCCACACAGACGAGTGCTCCCATTACCGCCAGACCAATCTGTGCCATCGTCTCATTGTTGCGCACAATGATGTAGAAGAGGGTGAGATAAAGCGGTATCCAGGTAAGCCCCGACGTAAGGACGAGCGCCAACTGGTCGATGAACAGATTGTCGCTTCCATTGAAGAAGTGGAGCACCTCGAGATCGGTGAGAAGACATGAGACAAACATCATATTTCCTCCAGTTGTTTGGTTTCTATCCATCCATCTCTTCCATCTGCCAGGTGGATGCCACGCCAGCCATCCATAGAGCGGTCGGTGATGTCGACACGCGTTCCCTCATGAATGACGAACTGGTCGGCGCTCTGTCGGGAAGGAGTCTTCTTAACATTGACCGTAGGAGCCACGACGATGGCGCCCGTGCGGTTGACGAGTATCTGTTTCTGCTGATAGGCAAAGAGTGAGCTCAAGAGGAAGACGACAAAGAAGAGGATGCCGCCGAAGAAGCCGACCTTGCGCAACAGCAACTGGGGTGCGAAGAGATAGACCAGCACCAATACCAAGGCAAGGATGATGGACAGGATGCCCGTCTTGGCCCAGTTGTCGACACTGGTGAAGTTGACCAGCGCCTTGTACCAGGTGACGAAGAACATCTCGCTGACAGGAGTGATCTTGTCGATGGTCTTGCTGTGAGCAAACTGCAGGTTGAAGTTGATGTCCTCGTCGCCGGGCGACAGCAGATGGGCACGTTCGTAAGCCAGGACAGCCTTGGTGATGTTGTCGGTGCGATAATAGGCATTGCCGAGGTTGTAGTAGACCTCGGGCGAAACACCGTTCTTGAGCAGGTCCTCATAGTCCTTGATGGCCTGCTGATAGTTGCCCTTGGTGTACTCGGTGTCGGCGTTCTGCTTGGTGACAGCAGAGGCAGAGAGGCTGAAGCCCATGAAGATGAGCAGCAGCACCACACCGAAGGTATAGTCGCCCTGACGGGCAGAAGTCTTCTTGCCCTGCTTGCGGGCAGCCTTGATGGCATTCTCTATTTCCATAATAGCAGTCATGGCTGAATCGAAAGTCTTGTTCATATTGCCGGCAGGGTCGCCAGGAGCATAGCGCTCAAACTCACACTCGTCGAGAGCCTGGGTAAACTTCTCTATGGTGTCGGCATCAACGGAGTGAGCCAACAGCTTATCCTGAATATTCTCGCGCGAGAGCTGTTCGACAGGCATATTGAGCTTGTAGCTGACGTAGCCCCACAAGGCTCTGAGCACCTCGTCGTAGAACTCGCCCTGCTTGCGGGCCATCATCAGGGAGCGTGCCTTCTTGAGTCGCTTGGTGGCTATCTTGTTGGCCTTGTTGGAACGCATCTTCACGATGTCGGCATTCTCGATGGCACGGCGGCGGAAAGCGATGAGCAGACCGATGAAGGCGATGAGAGGCACCATCAGACTCGTCCAATAACCAAAGCTGCCATAGAACATATCGTCGATGTCACAAAGCTTGCTCTTGCCCAACTTCAGGGCATGAATGTCCTTGTCGGCATTGCTGTAGTTGGCCGACGACGAACCGTCTGAGCCGTCGCCCTGCTCCACGGTGAGGGTGAAGGGCTGGGTCTTGATGGTGCGGTAGGCGTTGGTCTTGGTGTCGTAGTAGGTGAACTCTACCGATGGAATGGTGTACTTGCCCTGGTTGCGCGGAACTGCGAGGAAGTCGTAAACCATGTTGCCCTCCACACCGTTCTGGGTGAGCTTGGTCTTGTCGGTGATCTTGGCGTCATACTGGTCGAAGTCTTTCGGCAGGTTGAGCACAGGCTGCTTGAGGAGTTTCAGGTTTCCGATGCCTCCCACTACCACACGGATGTTGATGGGATCGCCAGCCTTCACGTCGTTCTTGTCGAGCGTGGCAGAGATATTGAAGCGGCCTACTCCACCCGAGAAGTTGGCAGGACGTGCTGGCAGCGGGTCCACCTGAATGGTAATGCCAGGCGCCTTGATAGCCTTATGCACCTCCACATAACCCGAGCCGCCATTGAAGAAAGCCTCGATGGGGTCGACATTGCGGTTCTGCTGAACCACGATACCCTTGAAGGTGATGGAAGGAATCTCGAGCTTGCCCGTCATCTGAGGATACATGACGTACTGACTCCAGGTGACACAACGGTAAGGACGGCCGTTGATGACCTCGTTGTGAAGCACTTTCTGCTGTGGCTGTGGCACCTCCTGAGAGTGGAAGCCCTTCAGATCGGGCATCTTGCCGTCGAGCTGTGTAAGGTCGACCTGTGTATAGACCTTATAGGTAAGGAGCACAGGCTCCTGCTCGTGCACACGCTTCTTGTTGGCAGTGACCTTGATGAAGAGGTCGTTGCCCGAGATGGCAGAACCCGCCTGACGCATGCGAGGCTCATCGGCATCATCGTTGTGCATCCTGGGTGCTCCGCCAGAGTTGTGAGCATGGCCCGAGACGGTGATCTTGACAGGATGGGCTGCGAGCTTCTTGCCATAAACCAGTGCATGCGAGGTACCGATGGTGTAAGTTCCAGCCTTGCCCGCATAGAGCGTGTAGGTGATGGTGAAAGAGGAAGAAGAGCTGGTGTGGCCGTTGACCACCTGATAGCTCGACTGCGAAGAGGTGTAGGGTCCGGCTATCACCTCCAGTCCATCGGGCACATTGCCCATACGGAACTCCTCCACTTCACGGGCGTTGACCGTATAGGCTACTCTGAAGTTCTCGCCAGCAGCAACATGTGTTGGTGCAGATACCGCCACATGCTGCGCCTTGGCTTCCTCCGCCAGGCCCAGCATCACGAATATCATCAATGTGTACCATTCTATTTGCTTCATAATGAAATGATGTTTGCTTATTGTTTTACCAGTTCTTGTCGTACTGCCTGCGCCGTGGCTGACTCATCGCCTTCTGCATCTTCTGCTTGGTGGCCTTCTCCTGCTGCACGGCTGCATTGAGCAACTGCTCGGCATTGTCACGGCTCATCTTGTCCTGCTCGGGCTTCTGTGACTGGTTGTTCTTATCTTTGTTTTGATTATTTTTCTGCTTGTCTTGATCCTTGTTCTGATCCTTGTTCTTGTTCTGATCCTTGTTCTGATCCTTGTTCTTCTTGTTCTGCTTGTCCTTGTTGTTCTTGTCGTTGCCGCTCTTGTTCTTGTTTTGGTTCTGCTGGTTCTTCTGATTCTTCAGCTGATGCTTGCAGAGCGCCAGGTTGTAGCGGGTCTCGTTGTCCTGAGGATTGTTGCGCAGCGCCATCTTGTAACATTCTATCGCCTTGGCAAACTCCTGATGGTTCTGCATGATGACGCCCATGTTGTGGAAACTCTTGGCGCGGCGTATCTTGTTGGTGGTCTGCAAGTCGGCAGACTTGGCAAACTGCTGCATGGCGAGCGAGTCTTTCTGCTGCATCATGAGCGCACAGCCCAGGTTGTAGACCGCCTGTGGATTGTTGGCATTGCGGGCTATCGCCTTGCGATACTGCACCTCGGCAGCCGTCCATTTGCGTGCCCTGTACTGGCGGTTGCCCTGACGGATGAAGGTGCGGTCGTTCTGTGCCAGTGCTGCAAATGTACTGACGAGGAGCAGCCCCAACAGCAAGCACAGCCTGCGCAGCCGCAGCGTCGGTATGATATGATAAGTTAGATACATTTCGATTAATTTTTAATGTGTAAAGAACTTCACGTTACGGAGAAGCGGATTCTTCACCTCAAGCATACAGATGTCGAGGATGAGCAAGAGGATGACCAGGATGCCTACAGCCTGGAACTGCTCGTCGTACTCGCTATAGATGACGGTGTCGGTCTCGCCCTTCTGCAACTTGGAGAGGTCGTCGTTGAGTGCCTGCTCCGCATCGCTGGTGTTGTCGACGTGAATATACTGTCCACTGCCAGCCTGAGCCAACTGTCGGCACATCTGCTCGTTGAGGGCAGTCATCACGGTGTTGCCCGTACGGTCTTTGAGATAAGAGCCGTCGCCCATAGGAATGGGGGCTCCCTTGGTGCTTCCTATTCCCAGAATAAAGACATTGATGCCTTTCTGCTTGGCTGCCTTGACAGCATCCTCGGCTCCCGGCTCATGGTTCTCGCCATCGGTAATGACGATGATGGCGCGTCCCACATGGTCTTGCTGGGTGAAGCTCTTGGTGGCCAGGTCGATGGCAGCAGCAAAGTTGGTGCCCTGGGTCTGGATGAGGGCTGGTGTGGTGTTCTGCAGGAACATCTTGGCAGACACGTAGTCGCTGGTGATAGGCAACTGCACGAAGGCATCGCCGGCAAAGACGATGAGACCTATCTTGTCGTTGGTGAACTTGTCGACCAGGTTCTCCACCAGCATCTTGCTCTTGTCGAGTCGCGAAGGCGCCACATCCTCTGCCAACATCGAGTTGGAGATGTCGAGGCAGATGATGGTCTCAATGCCCTGACGCTTGTCGTGAGAAATCTTGCTGCCCATCTGTGGACGCGCCACCATGAGGATGAGCAGGGCCAAGGCTGCAAGCAGCAAGCCGAACTTCACCGTGGGGCGATAAGATGACACATTGGGCATAAGGGCTTTCAACAGCTCAGGGTCGCCAAACTTTCGGAGCTTGGCCCTTCTCCTTCGCCATCCTATGAACCTCACCAGTACGAGTACCGGCAACATCCACAACAGCCACAAATATATTGGATCTTCAAATCTTAGCATATTCATTTGATATTTATTGAACTTCGGCTCGTCTCTATGGGATTCTTCTGAGCCAGGTGATGCGAAGCAATATCTCTGCGAGCAGTACCAACAGGGCTGCAAGGGCAAAAGGCTGATAAGCCTCGTAGCGCTTGGCGAAATGGGTGACATTCATCTTCGTCTTCTCCAACTTGTCGATGTCGTGGTAGATGCGCTTCAGCTCGGCGTTGTTGGTGGCGCGATAGAAGTTGCCATCAGTGGTACGGGCAATGTCCCTGAGTGTCTCTGTGTCAATCTCCACAGGCATGTTGACGTACTGAACGCCAGCCGCTGTGGGCATAGGGTAAGGAGCCACCTTGTTGGTTCCCACACCGATGGTGTAGACTCTGATGCCAAAGCTCTTGGCTATCTCGGCGGCCGTCATAGGCGAAATGTCACCGGTGTTGTTGCTGCCGTCGGTCAGGAGGATGACCACCTTGCTCTTGGACTTGGAGTCCTTCAGTCGGCTGACAGCATTGGCGAGACCCATACCCACCGCCGTTCCGTCGTCGATGAGTCCACGGGCAGTAATGTCGGTACGAGTGTCCTGCAACAGGCGCAACAGACTGGCGTGGTCGGTGGTCATAGGACACTGGGTGAAGGCCTCACCAGCAAAGATGGTAAGACCGATGTTGTCGTTGGGACGGCCCGAGATAAACTCGTGAGCCACATCCTTGGCAGCCTCCATACGATTGGGTTTCAAGTCTTCTGCCAACATAGAGGTAGAAACGTCCATCGCCATCATGATGTCGATGCCCTCCACCGTCTTGTTGTCCCAGGAGTTGTGGGTCTGCGGACGAGCCATCGCACAGACGATGAGCACGAAGCACAGACATCTGAGCATCATGGGCAGATGGACAAGGCGCTGGCGCAGGCTCTTGGGAGCATAGGCAAACTGCCGGGTGTCGCTCAGCCTCATGGTAGGCTCGTTCTTCTTCCTGTACAGGAAATACCATAATATATAAGGTATCAGCAACAGGAGCAACAGAAAATATGCTTTACTTGCAAATTCCATGTTTTTATAATATTATTCTTTTTTATTCTATACTCCTACATCAGCAGCATGCAGGCGCCATAGATCACGTAGGCGGTGATGGCTGCCATGACAATCGCTCCACCCCAGAGCAAAGCCTTGATGAGCTTGCGCTGACTGCGCGTCTTGCGATCCTGGTCGGTAAGCTCGGGAGCTACCTTCTCCTCGACGGTCTGCTCGTTGGTCTTCGTCTGGTCGATGAAGTTGATGGCGTTGACCAGATTGGCGTCATTCTCGCCAAGGAAGGTCTCGTACTTGGCAAACTTCACGAGGTCGGCTGTACGGAAGAGCTGTTTCAACTCGTCTATCATCTTCTGGTCGCCAGCCGACTGCAGATGCTCTATAATCTCGCCGCTGGTCATCTCCATGGCACGGAAGCCAAAGCGCTGCTCTATGTACTCGCGCAGCGTGGTGGTGAGGCGGGTGTAGTATTCCTTCTGGGTCTCCTGCGACTCGGTGTGCTGCTGCTTGATGACATTGATCTCGCTGAGCGCCTTCTCGTGGGCCGGCACGCGCTTCACGATGCGCATACGAATCACGATAGGTTTGTTCTGACGGAGGCGCTGCCAGAGCCACAGCATGACACCGAAGAGTAAGAGTACCAGAATGCTGAGCCAGAACAGAGGACTCCACTCACTCCATAGGAAGGGATTGTCCTGTACGTCCTTGGGGGGATAGAACTGGTTGGGATGAACCGTATCCACAGGCACCGTGAGCACCTTGAGCGCCAACGGGTTGCCCTGACAGGTCTTGCCGTTGACCTTGACCTGAAGGGCTGGAACAGCGTAGACCTTCTCGTCGAAAGAGGTGAGCGTATAGTCGCGGCTTATCTGTAGCCTGCCGCCGTCGAGCTCGGCGGTGTCGGCATCGCTCTGCTCCACCACCTCGATGCCCGGAATGAGCATCTGTGACGGCTTGAACGAAGGCAGCACCACCTTGGCACCCTTGGCAGCGGTGACCTTGAGATGAAGCTTCGTCTGCTCGCCTATCAGGATCTGCAGAGAGTCGAGCTTCTGCACCACCTCCTGGGCTGCCGACCCTAATGGCAACAGCATCAGGAAGGCAAGCATCATGATGATAATATTCTTCTGTTTCGTCATTTTTCTTTTCCCTATTGGTTTACTTCTCCGCTTTTCAGCCCCGCTGCATGAACAGGTTGAGCAGAGCACGTGAGAAGTCTTCGTTGGTGGCGACAGCCGTCCAGTCGACCTTGCTCTTGGCAAAGGTTTCGCGTAACAACTGCTCGCGCATCATCCAGTGGCGTGTATGCGCCTGACGCAGTTTCCTGGAACTGGTGTCAATATACATCTCGTGACCTGTCTCTGCATCGCACACCTTGAGGAGTCCGATGTCGGGCAACGCCTTGGCACGTGGATCGTACACCTGAATGGCAGCCATATCGTGCTTCTGATTGGCAATCTGAAGGGGATGCTGAAAGTCCTTGTCATCGAAGAAGTCGCTGATGACGAAGGCTGTGCAATGGCGCTTCATCACCCGTGTGAAGTACTCCAAAGCCACACCGATGTCGGTGCGCTGGCTCTGAGGATGAAAATCGAGCATCTCGCGGATGATGTAGAGAATGTGCTTGCGGCCCTTCTTGGGCGGGATGTATTTCTCTATTCGGTCGGAGAAGAAGATGACACCTATCTTATCGTTGTTCTGAATGGCGCTGAAGGCCAGGGTGGCTGCAATTTCGGTAGCCATGTCGCGCTTCATCTGCCGTGTGGTACCGAAGTCGAGCGAGCCACTTACGTCGACCAACAGCATCACGGTAAGCTCGCGCTCCTCCTCGAACACCTTGACAAAGGGACGATGGAAACGGGCGGTCACATTCCAGTCGATGTCTCTCACGTCGTCGCCATACTGGTACTCCCTCACCTCGGCGAAGGCCATACCCCTGCCCTTGAAGGCCGAATGATACTGGCCTGCGAAGACATTCTGGCTGAGACCGCGAGTCTTGATCTCGATCTTGCGTACTTTCTTTAAGATATCTTGTGTGTCCATTTATTACTTATTCCTCAAAATCAAGGTACTTCCACCTTATTAATTATGCGGCTCACGATTTCCTCGCTGGTCACATTGGAAGCCTCTGCCTCGTAGGAGAGTCCCACACGATGGCGGAGCACGTCGTGAGCCACGGCACGCACATCCTCAGGAATCACATAGCCGCGGTGCTTGATGAAGGCATAAGCCCTGGCTGCCTTGGCAAGAGAGATGCTGGCACGTGGACTGCCGCCAAAGGTAATCATATCCTTGATGTCGGACAGACCGTAACGCTCAGGATAACGGGTGGCGAAGACGATGTCGGCAATGTACTGCTCTATCTTCTCGTCGATGTAAACCTCGCCCACTATCTGGCGAGCCTTCAGTATCTCGTCGGCTGTGGTGACGGGATGTACCTCGGGCAGACCTCCGGCGATGTTCTCACGGATGATGAGCTTCTCTTCCTCAAGTGTAGGATAGTCGATGATGACCTTGAGCAGGAAACGGTCCACCTGTGCCTCGGGCAACTGATAGGTTCCCTCCTGCTCTATTGGGTTCTGCGTAGCCATTACAAGGAACGGACTGGGCAGCCGGAAGGTCTCGTCGCCGATGGTGACCTGATGCTCCTGCATCGCCTCGAGCAGCGCACTCTGCACCTTGGCAGGAGCACGGTTGATCTCATCTGCCAATACGAAGTTGGCAAACACAGGACCCTTCTTCACATGGAAGGTCTCGTCCTTCTGAGAATAGATCTGTGTACCCACCACGTCGGCAGGCAACAGGTCGGGAGTAAACTGAATGCGGCTGAAGTCAGCGCTGATAAGCTGAGAGAGGGTCTTGATGGCCAAGGTCTTTGCCAGACCTGGTACGCCTTCGAGCAGGATGTGGCCATCGCTCAGAAGACCTATTAGGAGACAGTCTACAAGATGTTTCTGTCCTACAATCACTTTGTTCATGCCCATCACCAGATTGGTGACAAACTGGCTTTGTTGTTCTATCCGGATGTTGAGCTCGCGGATGTCAATAGATTCTGCCATAATACTATTCTGTTTTTGTTGTATATTCCGTTAGTCGGTTTACCTGTTTCCTTGCGCCAGCAGGTACTGCAGAAAGCCCTTGCCGCGCAAAATCGAACGCAAAAGTAAACATTTAGGGAGAAAAAAACGAATATCACACTCTAAATAATATTAAAAATGGCACTTATTTCCTTTATTTAAGAAACTTTCAATATAAAAAAGCACAAAGGCTTTTGAATTAAAAAAGATTTTATCTATCTTTGCAGTAATAACCGAGAACAATCCAACGTTATTAACGACAAAAAACATGTAGATTATGAGTAAGTATTTTGCAGAATCTGAATTGATTATCAATGAGGACGGAAGTTGTTTCCACCTCCATCTGCGTCCTGAACAACTCGCCGACAAGGTGATTCTCGTTGGCGACCCTGGCCGTGTATACCTCGTGGCATCCCACTTCGAAGAGAAAGAGTGCGAGGTGGAAAGCCGTGAATTCCATGCCATTACCGGCACCTATAAGGGCAAACGCATCACCGTACAGAGCACAGGAATAGGATGCGACAATATTGACATCGTGGTAAACGAGCTCGACGCTCTGAAAAACATCGACTTCAAGACACGTACCGAGAAGCCCGAACACACCACACTCACCCTCGTGCGCATAGGCACCTGTGGAGGCTTGCAGCTCAACTGCCCTGCCGGAACCTTCGTTGCCTCACAGAAAAGTATCGGCTTCGACGGACTCATCAACTTCTATGCACGCCGCAACGAAATCTGCGACCTTGACACCGAGAAGGAATTCAAACGTCAGGTGAAATGGAACGACCAAATAGGCAATCCCTACTGCGTGGACAATAATCCGGAACTCCTCGACCGCATTGCCGCCGATGACATGGTGCGAGGAATCACCATCGCCTGTGGCGGATTCTATGGTCCACAGGGCAGAGAACTGCGAGCACCATTGGCCGATCCAGAGCTGAATGCAAAGATTGAGGCGTTCGAATATAACGGTCTGCGTGTCAACAACTTCGAGATGGAGAGTTCGGCTCTTGCCGGACTGTCGCTGCTCCTCGGACACAAGGCGCTCACCTGCTGCATGGTCATCGCCAACCGACGTGCCCTCAGTGCCAATACTGGATACAAGAGTACCATCGACAACCTCATCAAAGTAGTGCTCGATAGAATATAGTTTAAAGGTAAAAAAGTAAAAAGGTAAAAAAGTAAAAAGGATAGATAAATGACAAACTCAGAAGAATGTATCTGCGCCCTGGCCACACCTGCAGGAGGCGCCATAGGCATCATACGCCTGAGCGGAAACCAGGCTATAGAAATCACCGATCATATATTTAAGGCTGCCAGCGGCAAACCTCTGACCGGGGCGAAAGCCAATACCCTACATTATGGCGAAATCAAAGATAAGGACGGAAAAACCATCGACGACGTGCTCGTTAGCGTATTCAGGGCACCACACAGTTACACGGGAGAAGACTCCACGGAGATTTCCTGTCACGGCAGCAGATACATTCTTCAACAGGTTTTACTACGGCTCACAGAAGTGGGCTGTCGACAGGCTGAGCCAGGCGAATACACCCGTCGTGCCTATATGAACGGCAAGATGGACCTGTCGCAAGCTGAAGCCGTGGCCGACCTGATAGCCTCAACCAACAAGGCCACCCACCACATGGCAATGAGCCAGTTGAAGGGACATTTCAGCAACGAGCTGACACGACTACGCGAAAAACTGTTGAAGATGACTTCGCTGCTTGAACTGGAACTCGACTTCAGCGACCACGAGGAACTGGAGTTTGCCGACCGCAGCGACCTGCGAGCTCTTGCCGAAGAGATAGAGCGCCGCATCAATACCCTTGCCCACTCTTTCGAGACGGGAAATGCCATCAAGCAGGGCGTCCCTGTAGCCATCGTGGGCAAGACCAATGTGGGCAAGAGCACCTTGCTCAACCGACTGCTCCACGAGGAAAAAGCCATCGTGAGCGACATCCACGGCACCACGCGTGACGTGATAGAAGACACCACCCTCATCGACGGCATCACCTTCCGCTTCATCGACACTGCCGGAATCCGCAAGACCAACGATGTGGTGGAGAACATCGGCATCGAGCGCACCTTCCAGAAAATGGAAGAGGCCCGCATCATCATCTGGCTCCTCGATGAACTGCCTGCAGAATCAGAAATTGATGAGATGGAGAAAAAGAACCAAGGCAAAAAACTGCTGATGGTATTCAATAAGATCGATGCTCTCTCGTTTGACCCAACCTCACTTCCTTTCCATTATTCTGCCCTGTCGGCAGACAAGAACAGCCTTGCCTCTTCACCCTCGTCCTCGCCAGCAAGCATTAGCATCCTGAGCATCAGCGCCCGCACAGGCGAGAACATCCCCCTCTTGGAGAAAGCTTTGGTAGAAGCAGCCGACATTCCTGAAATATCAGAAAACGATGTCATCGTGACCAGCGCCCGCCACTACGAAGCCCTCATCCGTGCCAACGAATCCCTCTCCCGTGTATTGGAATCGATGGATATGGGCATGAGTGGCGACATCATTGCAGAAGACCTGAAAATCGTATTGGAGGAACTTGGCGAAATCACTGGTGGACAGATCAGTAGTCAGGAAACACTAAACAACATCTTCAAGCACTTCTGCATCGGAAAATAAGTCGTGATAAACAACGATTAATATCGACAACAAATGATAGTTAAGGTGCTCAAAATGAGCACCTTTCTTTTTAGCCTTACTATTGGTTATAATCAATGGTAAGGCTTTTTTAGCACCTTTTTGTACCGCTCTTGTACCTCCACTTTTCAAAAGTAATAATTTGAGACTCCATTTTTGGCAAATGAGTGCAAGATTGCCGAGAGTTTTGGACAATGATGGACGATGATATAAGACTATTGAAAATAAACGGAGTAATGACAGACGACTTTTTCTACAATAAATTAAGTAAAAAAGTATAAAAAGCGTACAAATGACAGCAAGCAAAGAAAGAATTCTAAAAATTTGCGAGTATTGTGGTAAGAGCTTCTATGCATCAAAATCCACAACTCGTTATTGCTCCAAGCAATGCAACAGTTATGCCTATAAGGCAGCAAGACGTGAGGAGAAAGTAAAGATGGCTGAGACAATGAGCCACCGAAAAGCTTCCGAGAAATCCATGTCTGAAATCCTCATGAAAGAATACCTCACTATTCAAGAGGTCGCTATACTTTTGGGACTAAGCAGACAGACCATATATAATATGGTGTATAGTGGTAAGTTGCGAGCATCCAAGATTACTTCTCGTTTATCTTTAATCAGAAAGCGAGATATAGATTATCTTGTTGATAGTTTGCCATACACCACAAAAAAAAGTGCTTCAAAAGAAGCAGTTCATGCAAACCGAGAGCTACCTGTTCCTGAATATTACTCTGCCAAGGAAATTGCAGAAGTCCACAACACTTACGAGACCGCCATCTATGAGATAGTCAAGAAAGTCAAGATTTCAAGAATATCCATACAAGGAAGAGTATATTGGAACAAGAAAGAGGTGGATGATTATTTTGCACACTTGTCTCCAGATCCAACCATCAGTGAATGGATGACTGTTATGGACATTCAACAGAAATATTGTATGACGAAAACAGCCGTATATAGTTTCGTTAGTCACAATGCTATTCCAAGAAAAATGGAAGGTAACAATGTTCTGTATTCCAAGCGTCATGTACAATTGGCAAAAGGTGAATCCGTAGAAGACCAACTTTATTATACAATACCAGAGGCCATGAAGTTGTATGGTTTAAGTCAGGACCAGATTTATAAGCGTATCAAGAAATACGCTATTGAAAAGGTGAAGATTGGCAAGTATATCAAGATTTCCAAGCGAGATTTAGAGAAAGCTATCGGCAAGCCTAAGGTTATTTAGCGGTTATCAAAAGGTTAAGTTGTACCCCATTACATAACTCTATTATTTTGCAATCGATTTCAAAGATCTCTTAATACGGGATCATATATTAAACATAAGTATCACATTATAAAAAGTAAACATCATGGTAAATACATGTACAAGAGTTTCTCTTCGCCAAAGAGCGATTAAAAACGACCGTATTTCTCTTTATTTGGATTTCTATCCACCAGTACGCAACCCTGAGACTATGCAAATGAGTCGCAGGGAATATTTAGGTATCTATATCTATGCTCATCCAAAGAATGAGATGGAACGTGAGTTTAATACAGATATGCTCAACAAAGCAGAGGCCATCCGTTGTATCAGAACCCAATCACTCATCAATGAAGAATTTGGTTTTTTGGACAAAACACGACAGAAAGCTGATTTTTTGGCATACTTTGAGAAGATGACACATAAGAAAGATGACAAGTGGACATGTGTCTACAAGCATTTCTTCAAATTTGTTCAAGGTCATTGTACATTTGGGGATGTGACAGTGGAACTTTGCAAAAAGTTCAGAGAGTATCTTCTGAATGCAAATCAGTTGAATCGAACAAAACAAAAGGTATCTCTCAACTCTGCAGCAGGTTACTACTCTACTTTCCGTGGTCTCTTAAAAATCGCCTATCGTGACAAGTGGCTGCGTGAGAACATCAATGACTATCTGGACAAGATTGAGCCACAAGATGTAAAGAAGGAGTTTCTTACCCTCGATGAAGTAAAGCAGTTGGCAGCTACACCTTGCGATATACCTGTACTGAAGTCTGCCTCCCTCTTTGCTTGCCTCACAGGATTGCGAATCAGCGACATTTTAAAATTGCGTTGGGAAGACTTCGAGATAGCTCCCGACCAAGGCTATTGCTTGCGTATTCGTACCCAGAAGACTCAGACCGAGGCAACCTTGCCTATCAGCAACGAAGCATACGAACTATGTGGTGAACCAAGCACGGGTATCGTGTTCAAGGGATTGAAGCGCAGCATGATTAACCATCCCCTTAAAGCATGGTTGAAGAAGGCAGGCATCACCAAGCCATTTTCATTCCATCTTTCGAGTCACAGTAAAAACTTTTATTGATTGAATATCAGCGAGTTAAGCACTATGAAGAATGTAACTGCTAACGATTTAGAAACGAGCTATATTCTTTTTCTTTCACAAC
>OKUI01000256.1_pt1 | contig 20829 bp, 16 predicted proteins | sample 1606531 | NCBI WGS metagenome assembly OKUI01 (sample SAMEA3882506, study PRJEB24775) | human gut metagenome | biome: human-associated habitat; feature: intestine environment; material: feces | place: Netherlands | collected 2009/2010
AGCAGTAATCATAAATGAGTGGCAAAATACCTTTTGACCCTCATATCATTATATTGAATAGAATTATTGATGGTCACAATCAGCAGTGATTTGACGGTAACCGGATGTTACTGTTAAGGCTGAGGTGTGAAGCAGCAATATTAATATCCCCACGTTTATTTCCATGTATATGGCGAAAAACGTGGGGATATGTTATTATATGAGTATGACATTAAAAGATAGAATACCAAAAGAATTTTATAGCTTGTTTCGCACGAAAAATATGGATGCATACATGCAGATAGTTGTTGCGTTATATGAGGAGAATAACGAGGTCTATGCATCACTGGGACTGACACGTGAGGAGTGTCAGATAATCATAGCGGATACCATATCAAAAACAGGCATTGTATGGCAGACTGATTATAATGAAGATGAGAGTAATAAAGATAGTGGCAGCATGGATAATCATGATGATAATCCTGATTCCGAAATTGATGTTATATATGACCAGGCCAGTTTCGCATACACCCTGACACCATCAGCTATATTGGGCAGGCTTATAAACTGGGGCTGGATCAGGAGTGATTTTGATGAAAAGCTCAACACATATGTGATTGCATTTCCTCAGTACAGCCAGATGTATGCTGAGCTGTTTAAAAAGCTGCTTGTGGATGATGACAGCAGGGAGCGCGAGAGCATTTTGGCTGTTTACAGTGCGCTTTTTACATATTTTTCAGATCCGGAAAAAAATAATGATATTCTGAAAAATGCGTTGTATACGTCAAAAAATCTTGGTCAGCTTTTATCAAATATGCAGGATGGTATGAGGGCATATTTTGATGAGCTGTCACGTATGAAGGATTTTATAGGTATACAGAAGGTACTGATTAAGGAAATTAATAACAGTGATAGCAGACGTTATGCCATCCTTACAACCACGGATAGCTTTTATCGTTACAAGGAGGCTGTAAAGGAGCTTATAAGCAAAATCCTTAATCAGAACGATGACAGAAGGGCTGAGCTTGAGGGAATTCTTTCGCAGACTACACCCGGTACGTTTGAGAGAAAACGCTATGAGTACAGTGTGGAGTACTGTGATAAGGCAAGTGAGCTTGTTTATAAGGTGGAGCATGAGTTCGACCTGATTGAGAGAAAGTACAATAAGCTTATTGAGCAGAAGACGATTTTTGCAAAGAGGGCGCTTGCAAGGATACACTATATCCTGCAGGAAGGCGCAGATGACGAGGATAATATAGTAAAGCTCATTAACCTGATAGATAAGAGTGATAAAACAGATGAGATACTTGGGGCTCTTCGAAACAGAATGAAGTTCACCAGACAGTTTTACAATGTAACGGACGACAGTTTTCCGGGAAGAAGAGAGAGAGGAAGAAGTGAGTTTGTTCCGTTTGTTATTGACGATGCTTCGGCAGGCGAAGATGATATGGCAGATTTTGTGCCAAAGCCATTGTATACCAAAAAGGAGCTTCAAAGCTTCAGAGATAAAAATATGCGTGATGGCATGTTTGTGACAGATGAACAGACTGTAGAATCCATGGAGGACCTGGAAAAGCTTCTGTTTTTATGGCAGGAGGAGACCAATGAGCGCATGGGTGAGGATACGGTGAGTCTGGATGGAGAGATAACAAAGAGTGATGGTGTAAGCTACTCAAGGCTTGTAATATCCAAATCGGACTATAAACGAGAGGCATAGAAAAGAGAGCAATGTATGTTTGAATATATGGAGAATGTTTCGCCAAATGAGGCAGAAAATATTAGAAAAACTATTCAGGATCTGTTGAGGCAGACCTGTATTTTGCAAATGAAGTGTGACCCCGTTACATTGATTCAAAGAGACAATCCAAGGTATCAGGTGTGTCTTAGAAACAGGGAGTTTATCTCTGATTATCTGGCTGTGCTTGACTGTGAGCTGGTTCATGACCAGCAGGAGCATCTTTTCAGGATAACGGGTGATGGTGTCATGCTCGAGAAGATGACTCTTCTTACTGCAAGGATTGTCATTATAATGAAGATGATATACAGGGATAAAATCATGGGCGAGGGGCTTAATGCGACAACAACGAATCTGTCGGAGATTCGTGAGTATGGCAGAAATACCAATCTGATTACCAGAAAGCTTAATAATCAGGAATGGTCAGACGCTCTTTTGCTTATGAAAACACATCAGATGATTGAACTGCCGGGGGCTATTGCAAACCTGGAGGACAACACACCAATTTATATTTATGGCACAGTAAATATATTCTGCTCAGCCATGGATATAAATGAGCTTGTGCGCATGTACAGTGATGAGGTGGAGCTGATTAAGTATGATAACGAGTCGGCTGCAACACTTGAAGCTGACGGATTGAATACAGAAGGCAGTTCTGTAAACCATACCCATGAATTTGCCAAGAACAGTGAAATGGAGGAGTTACCAATTGAGTCAGTCTAAGAAGATATTTACCAGAATGTGTCTAAACAACTGGGGCGGAATAAATCACAAGGTTTTGCAATTTAATGAGTATGTCAATTTGTTCAGTGGTAAGAGTGGCTCGGGAAAATCAACCGTCATGGATGCGATTCAGGTAATCCTCTACGGCAGCTTCAGCCCCACATTCTTGAACAAGGCTGCAGATGATGCAAAAAACAGGAGAAGTGTTCTGAGCTATTTGAGGGGTGAGCAGAAGGATGGCTCCGCAAATCGTGGCGACTGTGATTTTTGTTCGGTCATAGCGCTTGAGATAGAGGATACAGGCAGCCATACGTTTACATGTATAGGAATAGCATTTGAGGTACGAAAAAACGATTCTGAGATTAAGAGATTCGTGTACTTCAGTCATTCGGGCAGGATGCCGGAGCCTTCATATGTGACATCGGACGGCTTTTGCTATTCAAATAATGATATTAAAAAGCTTGTAAATACTCGCTCACAGTCAGCTGACAGACGCGCCAGAGGGGATGTAAACCGTATTTACGCATCGAAGGAGGCATACCTTGGCACATTATATGATGTGATTTTAGGATATATTGATCCGAATCGTTTTATCACAATGGAAAAAAGTGCTATTGCACTCAGAATGACAAATGGAACAGGTCAGTTTATACGTGATTATATGTTTCCGAAGAGTGACTCGGGCACGATAGAGACTATCAGTGAGCAGCTCGATGCATACAGACAAATCAGGGAAAAAATAGAGGATATGCGCAAGCGTATTGAGCTTCTTAAGGAAATAAAGGAGTCGGGACAGGAACTGGTAAATATTCAAAGCGATATTGTCATGGCAGAGACAATGATCAGGTGCATAGATATCGAGGATATGCGTGCAAAGATTCAGGCAGCTGAGGATGATAAAAAGCGTATCGAAGAAGAACAGGACAGGCTTTCAGAAAAGGCAGAGGATATAGCCGGGCAGCAGGCAGATCTGCAGCAGGAGTATATCCAGGTATGTGCAGATTTGAAATCGAGCGACTTAGGAAGCAAAAAGGATCAGCTTAGGGAGCTTGAGAAGAGAAGTCTCATGCTTACAGACAACAGCCGTCAGTGGATTAAAATCACAAACGGACTAAAGGCCTGGGATGAGGATGAGGTCATCACAGATTATGTGAGCAATGCAGTTTTAAACCTCATTGAAGAGATTGTGGATGGCGATGTCACAGAGGCAAAATGTCAGGAGCTTCATCTAAAGCTTGAGTCTATAAAGAAGGATATCGAGGATGAGCTCGAGGACAATACTTCGCAGAAAAATGAGATAACAAAAGAGCTTAAAGAGAAAAAACGTCTGGTCGATGATATGAAGAACAACCGCAAGTCGTACAGTGAGAGCCTGCGTTCGGCAAGAGCTGCGCTGCAGAGAGACTTAAGTGATAGATTTGGCGAGCCTGTGAAGGTACAGGTATTTGCGGATATGTTTGACGTACAGGACGAGGAATGGAAGAATGCCATAGAAGGACGTATGGGCAGGCTCAAGTTCTCACTTATCACAGAGCCGCGTTATGCGCATACTGCTGCTGTTATTTTCAGGGACATGAAGCAGTTTGAGGATGTTGACCTCATCAATTCCAAGGCTATCATGGACAGTGAACCAAAGGCCATGGATGGTTCGCTTTATGAGGCAGTGGATACAAAGGAAAAGTATGTAGATGTCTGCCTGAAAAGATATCTGGGACATATTATAAAGTGCCGGAGTGTTGACGAGCTTGAGCAGGTACGAGATGGAGTTACACCGGACTGCTACTCATACAGCAACTTTATTTTCAGACATCTGAAGAAGCGTGATTATACTACAAATGCCTGCATCGGAGGCAGGGTATCCAAGGCAAGACTTGCTGAGTATGAGGCAGATGTAGATAGACTTGAGAAGGACCAGATACAGCTTATGGGTATTATTTCAAGTCTCAAGGCACAGAGAGATTTTGAGTGCTTAAAGGGGGAGCCGGAGTATTTTGTGGGCCTTTCTGAGGCGTCAGATGAGCTTAAAGCAGTTAATTCGCAGAAAAATGAGCTCGAAGAGATTATTAGGACAATGGAGAATGGGCAGTACAAGGAGCTGAAGGAGAAAAAGAGGCTTCTTGAGAAAAACATCGATGCACTTAAGAGTGCTTTTTCACTGAATCAGCAGCAGATAAATGAAAAGATAAGCCAGCATGAGAAAATCATAGGTGCAAACGAACAGCGAAGGGCACAGCTGGAAGATATGTTACAGGGCTATGTTGCCGGAGAGAAACTTGAGAAGCAGGTGCAGGATATGCTGCAGCATAGCTCAGGAGCATCAGTAAAGAGCAAACAGCGTGAGAAGCTTATTGAGCTGCAAGGCGCAGACGGAAATGGTGGCAGGCAGCAGTCGTGTGTGGAGACGTTGCAGACTGCCCGCTACAGGTATATAAAGGAGTTTCCGTCAGGTCAGTTCAGCGGAGCCGAGAAGTCAAATAAGGCATATGAGGAGCTGCTGGAGAAGTACGAGAAGGATTATGAGCCGGAATATGAGAGTGAGTTTGAGGAACAGTGCAAGGTGATCTACAAAAGTCTCAGAGAGAATGTCATCGGTACAATCCACGGTGATATCAAGGCTGCAAAGCGCCATGCCTATGAGATAAACAGGCTTCTCAGGGAGACTAATTTCTCAGACAGTACCTATCAGATTAAGATAGAGCCGGCAAAGAACGAAAACGGTCAGTTCTATGATATGCTTATGGCGGAAGAACTGGACAGTAAAAATCCGGATAATGGCGGAATAGCTGGACAGATAAGCTTTGGTGAGGATGATTTTTATAAGAAATATGAGCAGAAAATTAAATTTTTGACAGACAAGTTCATGCCGCCAAGGGATGAGGATGAGCATCTGCGAATGCAGAAGCGCAAGGAAATGGAGCAGTATGCGGATTACCGCAATTATCTGTCATTCAGCATGTATGAGCAGGTTACGGACGAAAACGGCCGTGTCATCAGGGAGAACTTTGTAGATGACATGGCAGGACGTGATTCGGGCGGCGAGGGACAGAACCCTAAGTATGTTGCGCTTCTTGCGGGCTTTGCGATGCTTTATATGCAGCAGAGCAATCGTGATTCAAAGATTAAGCTGGTGCTTTTGGATGAGGCATTTTCCAAGATGGATCAGGAGCGAAGTGCGGTATGTCTCAAGTATGCAAGGAAGATGGATTTGCAGCTGATTGTCTGTGTACCGGATGAACGTCTGCAGTCGCTTATCCGAAATGTGGACTGTGTCTATGGCTTCAGGCGGCATAATAATCAGATTTCTATGATGCATATAGACAAGGGCGATTATCTGAAATTGATGGAGGGATAGATATGGCATATTATATAGCAGAAGGTGCCGTTGTTAAGGGTCAGGTGACAATGGCTGACGGAGCAAGCGTATGGTATAATGCAACAGTAAGAGGCGATTCAGAACCGATAGAAATCGGCAGAAATTCGAATATACAGGACAATGCGGTGGTACATGTGGACTTAAGCCACAGTGTCATAATCGGTGACAATGTGACAATAGGACACAGCGCAATTGTTCATGGGTGTACTATAGGTGATAATACACTCATCGGCATGGGTGCCATCGTGTTAAATGGAGCAAGGATTGGTAAAAACTGCATAATAGGTGCGGGTGCTCTTGTCACCCAGGGCACCGATATTCCTGACGGAAGCCTTGCATTTGGTTCTCCGGCAAAGGTAGTCAGGGCACTGACCGCTGATGAGATAGAGGAGAATCATCGCAATGCCATGCATTATGTGGAGATTGCGAGGGAGTCGCTGATTTAATATTGGGCAGATTATTTACATAAACTTTGCAAATGGGTGGTAGCGGATTTTACATAAAAAAAATAAAATCGTAATCTGGGACATACAAAACAGGGAAGGTATAAAATTTATGAAAGCAAAAGAAAACAATACACAAAAGAAAACCAAAAAGCTCTCATCAAAGGAGCTCTCATGGGTATTATATGATGTGGGAAATTCCGCATACACACTGCTTGCGTGTGCGCTCATACCGATATGGTACAAAAGCCTTGCCGTTGGAGATGGTGCAGGGCAGATTTCATCTGACAGGGCAACCGCGTATTATGCGGTGGCAATAGCTGTGATGACAGTTGTATCAGCACTTATCGGGCCTGTTTGTGGCGCGATAGCAGACCATATGCGCATCAAAAAGGCTATTTTTTCAACGACCGTAGTTGTTGGAGTGTCGGCATGCATACTTAACGGTTTTACACCTACATGGGTGCTGTTTCTTGTTATCTATGTGCTTACAAAGATATTTTACAATGCATCTCTGGTGTTTTATGACTCGATGCTTGTCGATGTGACGACAAAGGATAGAATGGACGAGGTGTCTTCCTACGGCTATGCCTGGGGATATCTGGGCTCGTGTGTGCCGTTTCTTGTTTCGCTTGCAGCGTACATCTGTGGACCGGATATGCTTGGATACATATCAAACCGCCTATCGATGATAATAGGCTTTGCGGTTACAGGAATTTGGTGGTTTGTTGTTACAATTCCATTGTTTAAGAGCTATAAACAGGTGAATTATGTATCGGATGCAGCAGACAAAGATATTCATAAGAATTTTGAAAATGATGTATTTATAAGAGACAATATCAAAGAGAAAAGCAAAACAAACAAAAATCCGGGAGTCCTAAGACTTATAGCTGACGCATTTGCACAGATTTTTGGAACAATCAAAAAAATAGCTACAAAAGATAAAAAAGTAGGACTGTTTTTGGTTGCTTTTTTCCTTTACATAGATGGTGTAGGAACTATAATAGATAATTGTATAAACATAGGAACTGATTTAAAGCTTGATTCAGTGGGACAGGTAGTGTTTTTACTTTTTACACAGATAGTGGCATGCATCGGTTCACTTGTCTTTGGAAGACTGTCACAGACATACAAAACTACAACGCTTTTGTATGTATGCATTGCGGGATATTTTGCAGTTTGTCTATATGCACTTACACTGCATGATCTGATTGGCTTTGGAATCATGGCATTTGGTGTGGGATGCTTCCAGGGCTCATTGCAGGCGCTGTCACGCTCATATTTTTCAAAGATTATTCCTCCTGAGAACTCGGGAGAGTATTTCGGAATCTATGATATTTTTGCAAAGGGAGCTTCGTTTTTAGGCTCGCTTGTCATAGCGGCAGTAAAGCTTGCGGGCGGCACGATAAATGTGGCGGTTGCAACTATGGCAATATTCTTTGCAGTGGGATTTGTATTTTTAAGGCTTGCAGACAGATATGATGCACCGAGGCATGAAAATAACTAAAATAAAAAGTAACGAAAGAAGGCTTAAAGCATGATAAATACAGAGGGAACAAAGGTCTGGGCACACAGAGGAGCATCCGGATATGCACCGGAGAACACACTTGAGGCATTCAAGAAGGCAGAAAAGATGAAGGCTGACGGCGTGGAGCTTGATGTGCAGCTCACAAAGGATGGAGAGCTTGTGGTCATACATGATGAGACCGTGGACAGAGTGAGTGGAGAGAAAGGCTTTGTAAAGGACTATACACTAAAGGAACTGAAGCGGCTCAATGTGTCAAAGCACATGCCGTCCTATGACAAGAAGACTCGCATTCCAACACTCGATGAGGTGTTTGACCTGCTCAAAAACACAGAGATGACCATAAATATCGAGCTCAAAAACGGTATCGTACAGTACAAAAATCTGGAGAAAAAGGTACTGGCGCTCGTGGAAGAGTATGATATGCTTGACAGAATCTGGTGCTCGTCATTCAATCACGAGTCGATTGTGCGCATGAAAAAGCTTTGCCCTGATATGAGGTGCGGTCTGCTTTTTTCTGACATTATAGTAAATCCGGCAGAGTATGCAAGCGAGCTTCATGTGGATGCGCTTCATCCGGCAACCTACCATATGCAGGATGAAAACTACATTGACAAGGCGCACGGAAGAGGACTTAGAGCTCATGTATGGACTGTAAACGAAAAGCATGAGATGAAGGCACTTGTCAAGGCAGAAGCAGATGCAATTATCACAAATTATCCGGATATTGCCGTAGAAATAGTAAAAAATGCCTAGAAGATATATAAAAATGCACAGGAATCTATTTTATGTAAAGTTGAGTAAAGAATTGTAAAGTTTTTACCTTAATTTTACATAACTGCGTTTTGGACTTTACATTAGCTTGATATTATTAACTTGTTGAATAGTTATTGATTAATTTTAATCATTTATCATGCTAATGGAGAAATCATGTTGAAAAAGAAATTACCAAAGAAAGCGGCCGTCATAGGAATGATGGCAACAATGATAACAGGCTGTTCACAAGAGGTACAAACTACCCATGTGGATGGCCTTAATTCGTTGGGAAAAATTGAGGTTGTTTCGCGAGAAGAGGAATCCGGAACGAGAAATGTCTTTGCAGAAAAGACAGGGATTTTGGATGAGACAACCGGAAAGGATAAGGCTACAGACCAAAGCATTGTAGCAGATAGCAATGAAACAGCATATGAAAAGACCGCAGAGGACAAAAATGCTATCGCATATGTGTCATCGGGTGTGGAGCTTGATGATAACAAGGTAAAGACAGTCACCATATATGGCAACGATCTTACAAGGTCATTTTATTTGGCTTACAAGGGAGAGCTAAACGATGTTGAGGATGACTTTGTGCGTTACATATCAACGCAGGGACAGGAAGTGGTCAGTGAGAAGTATACTGCAGTTGCGAAGCCGGGCTCATTTCTGTCAGACAAGGCCGGCGGAGAGATTAAGATTGGCGGTTCTACATCAGCGACACCACTTGTAAAGGAACTGGCCGACAAATATATGGAGATAAATCCAAATGCTAAAATTACAGTTACAGAGACTGATTCAGGCAACGGACTGACAGGAGCGATGGAGGGAACATATGACATCGGAATGTCATCGCGTGAGCTTAAATCATATGAGAATGAGCTTCTCACGAAGGTTGAGATTGCGAAGGATGAGGTACATGTGATTGTAAATAAGGAAAATCCGATTGAGAGGATTTCGATAGAGCAGCTTGGAGAGATTTACACAGGAAAGTTAACCGAATGGGCACAGCTAAACGGCAAAGCGGAGGATAAGTAGATGAATGAAACGGTAAAAATTATATTTGGCCTGTTGGGAGGCCTGGCAGTATTTATATACGGCATGAACATGATGAGCGAATGCCTGCAGAAGGCAGCAGGAGAGAAGATGAAGGCAATTCTTGCGATGCTCACCAAAAACCCGGTGCTTGGAGTGCTTGCAGGAGCGCTTACTACAGCAGTGCTTCAAAGCAGCAGTGCTACAACAGTCATGGTAATCGGCTTTGTCAGCGCGGGACTTATGAGCTTACCGCAGGCAATTTCAATTATTTTAGGTGCTAACATCGGTACGACGATGACAGCACAGATTATCGCATTTAAGATATCTGACTATATTTATCTGATAATATTTGCAGGCTTCATATTAAGCTTTGTATGTAAAAAGGAAAAAGTAAAAAATATCGGACAGACAATATTTGCATTCGGTCTTTTATTCCTGGGAATTGAGACTATGGGAAGTGTTATGAAGCCGCTTGCTTCAAGCCCATTTTTTGTAGATATGATTGGAAAGGTAGCACATATTCCTGTACTGGGTGTTGCAGTTGGAGCACTCATGACACTTGTGGTGCAGAGTTCAAGTGCAACAATCGCAGTATTGCAGAACTTTGCATCTCAGGCAGGACCTGACGGAGTGACAAGCATCATAGGACTGGCAGGAGCTATCCCGATTCTCCTCGGTGACAATATCGGAACTACAATTACGGCAGTGCTTGCGTCAATCGGACAGTCAAAGGATGCCAGAAGAACAGCCTTTGCACACTGTGTATTCAATATATCCGGAGCAATTTTATTCCTTTTTCTTGTGAAACCATATGCTGCCCTGATACAGTTTATTTCACCAAAGGGAAATGAGGTGGATGTCATCTCAAGACAGATTGCAAATGCACATACAGGCTTTAACCTGACAATGACGCTTATCTGGATACCGCTTATCCCTGTAATGGTAAAGATAGTTATGAAGCTTGTGCCGGAAAAAACCAGCGTTACAGAGATTGCAATGGGTCAGCCAATGTACCTCGATACCAAGCTCATCAGCCAGCCGGTGGCCGCAATGCAGCTTGTTGCAAAGGAAACGCTCAGATGTGCTGATATTGTTGAAGAAATGTTTGTAAATTTGCATGAATGTATTGACAAAAACGGCAAAAATATCGAAAATGAACTTGAAGAGAGTGCACAGACATTACAGAAGCTTTATGTGTCAATAAACGACTATCTGGCTTCCATGTACTCAGAGGGTGTACTGACAGAGGAACAGGCATCACAGAGTGCGGGAGTGCTTTATGTACTGTGCGATATAGATAGAATTGGAATATTATTAAACGAAATAGTCAATACCATATCTGTGGAAAATAAGAGCAAGCACAAATATTCAAAGGATGCATTAAAAGAGCTGAGAAAGGCGATGGCACAGATTCATGAGATATATACTGCTTCAATAAGAGCCATTTCAGGTGATGGAAGCATGGATATTGAGGCCCTTCAGAAACAGAAGGATGAGGTTATGGCGCTTGATGAGAGGCTGCGTAAAAACCATATCACCCGTGTCGGAAAGGGCAAATGTGATTCAAAGCTTACAGCTCAGTACAACGAGATGCTTCACAATATAGACCGAATCGGAAACAGCTGTGTGAATCTCGTGGAGGTCGCCAATGATAATGTGACCATGCAGTCATTTTTCATAGATGATGATGACAACGGAGAGGTACGTATTGCATAGGGAAAGAGTTTTGAAGGAACTTGCGGGGATGCTGGTTGCGGTGGAAAATAAGCTTCATCTGGTAGACAGAAGAAGGCGCCGGGAGGACAAGCTGATAGAGCGTGCAAGACAGCTTGAAATACAGCGGGCACAAAATAAAACAGACCCAAAAGACGCGAACGCGAATGAAACAATATCATATAGAATAGGAGCATATATGCAGATGAAAAAACTGGAAGAAGTTTACACAAACAGGGAGCTGTCATGGTTACAGTTCAACGAGCGAGTATTAAATGAGGCGGGCAATCCAAGAGTACCGCTTGCGGAGAGACTGACCTTTGCATCAATCTACCAGACAAATCTGGATGAGTTTTTCATGGTAAGAGTCGGATCACTCATGATGCAGATGAATTCAAAGGAAAAGATTTTCGAGAACAAGACAAAGATGTCGAGTGAGGAGCAGGTATCGGCAATACTTGACAGAGTATGTGAGCTTGAGAAGAAGAAAGCAAGGATATACGAGCAGCTCATGGGTGAGCTCGAGCCAAAGGGTGTGCGCATAATCAATTTCAACAAGCTGTCAAAGGATGAGGGAGATTTGCTGGAGGCATATTTTGATGCACACATTGCACCTTTCCTCTCTCCGATGATTATAGGAAAGCAGCAGCCGTTCCCATTCCTTGCCAATAAACAGCTCTATGCGGTAGTGCTTTTAACTACACAGAAGGGGAAGAAAAAGACAGGTATCGTGCCATGCTCAAACAGCGTATTCAAGCGTCTTATCGAGATACCTACAAGACCGGGCACATTTATGCTGTCAGAGGAGCTTATTTTACACTTTGTATCCAAGCTCTATCCAAAGTATGTAATCCGTGAGAAATCAATCATGCGTGTGACACGTAATGCGGATATCGATGCGCAGAGCATGTATGATGAGGATATGGATTACCGTAATATGATGGAGGAGCTCATCAAGAAGAGAGTGCGTCTTGATCCTGTAAGAGTTGAGCTTTCAAGAAAAATCAATCGCAAGGCGATTGATGAACTTTCAAGCTTCCTTGAGATTGGCAAAAAGCATTTTATCAGTGTAAAAACACCGCTTGATATGTCATTCGTATTCCAGCTTCAGCACTATCTGCGAGACAAGCAGGAGCTTTTCTTTGAGAAGCGTACACCGCGTGACACACCTGAGCTTTCGCTTAAGGAGAGTATACTCGGTCAGGTTGAGAAAAAGGATGTGCTTCTTTCATATCCGTTTGAGAGCATGAAGCCGTTTATCAAGATGCTTAACGATGCAGCAGAGGACCCAGATGTGGTGTCCATCAAGATGACACTATACAGAGTGGCAGACAAGAGCCAGATTATCGATGCACTTATAGAGGCTGCAGAAAATGGCAAGGAAGTTATCGTGCTTGTCGAGCTCAGAGCTAGGTTTGATGAGGCTAACAACATAGAGATGTCACACCGCCTTGAGGATGCAGGCTGTCAGATACTTTACGGACTCGGTGATTACAAGGTCCACTCAAAGCTCTGCCTCATTACAAAGAAAAAGGGTGATGGCTTTGAGTACATCACTCAGATTGGTACAGGAAACTACAACGAGAAGACCTCGCGGCTTTATACAGATTTATCCCTCATCACTGCAAATCAGGAGATTGGAGCAGATGCATCAAGGGTGTTTATGGCGCTTCAGAGAGGTGAGACTGTTTCGGACGGAGATGTAAAACATCTGCTTGTTGCCCCAAAATGCCTGCAGAATAAGATTGTTGATATGATTGATGAGCAGATTGCCAATAAGAATGCAGGAAAACCGGCATACATCGGAGTTAAGATTAACTCTCTCACTGACAAGGTGCTTATAGACAAGCTTATCGATGCATCACAGGCAGGCGTGAAGGTAGAGCTTATTGTCAGAGGAATCTGCTGCGTGAAGCCACAGGTTGAGGGCGCTACAGAAAATATCACGGTAATAAGCGTTGTAGGAAGATATCTTGAGCATTCACGTATATACAGATTTGGTGTGGGCGATGATGAGAAGATTTACATTGCGTCAGCAGATTTTATGACCAGAAATACCGTAAGACGTGTGGAGGTTGCAACACCAGTATACGATGCACACGCTAAGGACAAGATCCGCCATATCTTCGATACAATCATGACAGATGACGAGAAGGGCAAGGAGCTTTGCGCTGATGGTGAGTATGTGGACAGAAAGATAAACAGCACACCGATAGATTCGCAGGAGCAGTTCTTTGAGGAAGCATACAAAAATGCTGATAAGAGTGCGGACAATCAGTAAAATGAGGCAATTGCATAAAGATATGACATATTAGTTTCTCTAATTGCAGGCGTTTGTGAATAGCTATAGTTGTCGAATAAAAAAGCTGCGACATACATTTCAGTATGTCGTGGCTTTTTAGATACTTTATAAGGTATTTACGATATCAAATTTCCGGTGTATTATAATAACAAGGAACATATCCTTATACTAATATATCTTAAGCTTATTGGAGGAAAGATAGTATAATGGGAAAAAAAGAAGCAAAGACAAATGCAATAAGAATACTGGAAACAATGAAGATTCCATATGAGGCACGCACATACGAGTGCGATGACTTTGTGGATGCAGCTCAGATAGCAGACAAGCTGGGTCTTGACCACGCAGGCATGTACAAGACTATCACGACAGTCGGCAAAAGCGGTGGATACTATGTGTTTGTGGTACCGATAGATGACGAAATTGATTTCAAAAAAGCCGCAAAGGCAGCAGGTGAGAAGTCCATAGAGATGCTGCATCTCAAGGATTTGACAAAGGTTACAGGCTATATAAGGGGCGGCTGTACATCAATCGGCATGAAAAAACAGTATCCTACATTTATCCATGAGGCAGCTAAGGAGCAGGACAAAATCACGGTCAGCGGAGGCAGGCTTGGGCTTCAGATTACGTTGTCACCGGATGATTTGTGCAGGGCGGCAAAGGCAGAGTATGCAGATATTATAAAATAATTAAAATGAGAGTTCTTTTTCCTAGGCTTTTACACGTCAGTGTGTTATAATAAAGAAAGCTGGCGATTGCTAAGACAGACGGTTTGGCGAATAAACCTACGATGCAATCGTAATAATAGAACTAAAGCAGAGGAATAATAGAGATGGAAAAAATTATTTTAACAGGAGACAGACCAACAGGAAGACTCCATATAGGACATTATGTGGGCTCACTTCGCAGAAGAGTGGAGCTTCAGAATTCAGGAGAGTATGACAAAATATTTATCATGATTGCCGATGCACAGGCACTCACAGACAATTTTGACAACCCTGAGAAAATCAGACAGAATATCATAGAGGTAGCACTTGATTACCTCTCAGCAGGACTCGACCCGGCAAAGTCTACACTGTTTGTGCAGTCACAGATACCGGAGCTTACTGAGCTTACATTTTTCTACTCAAATCTCGTTACAGTATCGAGACTTCAGAGAAACCCTACAGTAAAGAACGAGATTAAGCTTAGAAATTTCGAGGCAAGTATACCGGTTGGCTTTTTCAATTATCCAATCAGCCAGGCAGCAGATATCACTGCCTTCAAGGCTACAACTGTTCCGGTTGGAGAGGACCAGCTCCCAATGATAGAGCAGACCAGGGAGATTGTCAGAAAGTTTAATTCTATCTATGATGAGGTGTTCGTTGAGCCGGATGTGCTTTTACCTGAGAATGAGGCATGCTGCAGACTTCCGGGTACAGACGGTGGACAGAAGATGAGCAAATCATTAGGCAACTGTATCTATCTGGCAGATACAGAGGCAGATGTAAAGAAGAAAATCATGAGCATGTATACAGATCCGACACATATCCAGATTTCAGATCCGGGACATGTGGAGGGCAATACAGTATTCACATATCTTGATGCTTTCTCTAAGCCGGGACATTTTGAGGAGTATCTGCCGGAGTATGCTAACCTTCAGGAGCTTAAGGACCACTATACAAGGGGCGGTCTTGGCGATGTGAAGATTAAGAAATTCCTCAACAACATCATGCAGGAGGAGCTTTCACCTATCCGCGCGAGAAGAGCAGAGTATGAGAAGGATATTCCGGCTGTATATGAGATATTAAGGAAGGGCAGCGAGACAGCAAGAGAGACTGCAGCACAGACAATGGCAGAGGTCAAGCGCGCCATGAGGATAAATTACTTTGAGGATGCAGAGCTTATAAAGAGCCAGAGTCAGAAATACGCTGAGAAGTAATATCTTTTATTTCAAAGACAATACGTTAGTGATGTCAAAATATTTTGTGGCATTATGTGTGTCATAAAAGCCACGGGGAGGCACCATGGTCAAGTTTTACAGGACAGATGACAAATTAATACATGAGCTGGATACGCTGCAGGGAGGTACCTGGATACAGATGGTCAACCCTTCTGTAGCAGAGGGACAGATGGTAGCGGATGAACTGAATGTTGATATTGAGGACGTACTTGCAGCACTCGATGAGGAGGAGAGCTCCCGTATAGAGCTGCAGGATGGGTATACGTTGATTCTTGTGGATATACCTTCGATAGAGACTAGGCATGACAAGGAGTCATATACCACAATCCCACTTGGCATCATACTTACAGATGATGAGATAGTGACAGTCTGTACAGAGGATACACCGGTGCTTCAGGTATTTTTAAATAACCGTGTAAAGGAATTTTCCACCAAGAAAAAGATGCGCTTTGTATACCAGATTCTTTACAGGATATCTGTACTGTATCAGAACGATCTGCGCATCATCGACAAGATGCGTACAGAGATTGAGGAGAGAGTCGGAGAGGATACAGAGGAGGATGATTTGATCGCGCTTCACGAGCTGGAATCTACGCTGGTATACTTTGCCACATCACTTCGTGCTAATGGAGTTGTGTTAGAGAGACTGACCAGATACAAGCGCCTTGAGCAGTATCCGGAGGACAAGGAGCTTCTCGGAGATGTAATTGTCGAAAATAAGCAGGCTATTGAGATGACGGGAATTTACAGGGACATCATAAATGGTACCAGAGAGCTTATGAGCACGGTCATTGACAACAGACTTAACAATGTCATGAAGTCGCTCACAATCATCACACTTATCATGGCTATTCCGACAGTTATCTCAGGAATCTATGGTATGAATGTCAGCTCAAAGTGGGTACCGCTTGCGACGACAGCACATGGATTTATGATTATAATAGGTGTTATGGTTGTCATATGTGTGCTGATACTGATTTTATTGAAGAAAAAGAGAATATTGTAATATATTGCGTATTCATTAAAAGGCCGCAGTATTTCATAGAAAATAATGAAATACTGCGGCTGATTTTATTTTAGAACTGATTAGCAGATACTTTCAAAGCGTCCGCTTGCACCACAAGGCAGCACGAGTCCGTTTGAAGAAACCGGAAGACCAATTTCGCTTGCGGTTACTTTACCATCAAACTTTTTAAGCGCAGTGCTTATCATATAGGTGAGCACTGCAGGCTGCAAGCCTGTCGTATAGGAATTAATAAGGAAGAAAAGCGGCTTGTCGGTAAGGAGCTTTGCACAAAGCTGCACAAGCGGATATACGCTTTCCTCAATTTTCCAAATTTCACCCTTAGGACCTCTGCCGTATGACGGCGGATCCATTATGATGGCATCGTAATGATTGCCACGGCGGATTTCACGCTCAACAAACTTCACACAGTCATCCACAAGCCATCTGATAGGTGCGTCACCAAGACCGCTGCTTACAGCGTTTTCCTTAGCCCATGTGACCATGCCCTTTGAAGCATCCACATGTGTGACAGCGGCGCCTGCGGCAGCGGCAGCAAGAGTGGCACCTCCGGTGTATGCAAAGAGATTTAATACCTTTACATCACGACCGCTTTTTTGGGCATCATAAATCTTCTTTGAAAACCAGTCCCAATTGGTAGCCTGCTCAGGAAACAGACCGGTGTGCTTGAAGCTGAATGGTTTTAAGTGGAATGTGAGCTCCTTATTAATAGGAAGAGAGTAGTTTATGGTCCACTCCTGCGGCAGATCAAAAAACTCCCATTCACCACCACCTTTCTTGCTTCTATGATAGTGACCGTTAAGCTTTTTCCAGTTCTTATTAGTCTTTGGAGTGTCCCAAATTACCTGAGGATCGGGACGCAGCAAAATATATTTAGACCAACGCTCAAGCTTTTCACCGCATGAGCAGTCAATAACCTCGTAATCTTTCCATCTATCTGCTAACCACATATGTTTATATTCCTTTCTTATCTGCGTGTAAAAAATAAACTACACGTTGCTTGCATTTAATCGTGTTTCTTCTATAATAATATACGTGCAAAAGTGTAATTTTTCAATGGAATATTACCCGAAATAAAAAAATAAATTTTTTTTGAAAAAAGTATTGCAATTATTGGAAACGTCATGTATAATATCACTTGCTGTGGCATGATAGCTATGAAGTTTGAAGTTACTGTCCATGAGACAGAGAATTCGGCGGAGCGAATGTCAAGTTAGGAAACTGACGGCAAGTCACTGTACAGAACAGATATGGTCTACAAAATGTAGAAACAACGTGTGAAAGTCCACAGGACACACACGGAGATGTGTACAGTCACCGCTTGTCGTACTGAAGTTAAAAGTGCGAAAAGGAGGCGACTTTTTTTATGGCAAGTCAAGTAATGAGAATTACTCTCAAGGCGTATGATCACGAGTTAGTAGATTCAAGCGCAAAGAAAATCATCGAGACTGTAAAGAAGAATGGATCACAGGTGAGCGGACCGGTACCTCTTCCAACAAAGAAGGAAGTAGTTACAATTCTTAGAGCTACTCACAAGTACAAGGATTCTCGTGAACAGTTCGAGCAGAGAACTCATAAGAGACTTATCGATATCATCAATCCAACACAGAAGACAACAGAGTCTTTATCAAGGATTGAAATGCCAGCTGGTGTTTACATTGATATCAAAATGAAGCAGAAATAAGCTTCAACAATTAATTAGTATATCCCCGAATGGTTTATATAGAAGATACAGTGCGAAAGCATAACGATCTAGTAGGCTGCTCTAGGATGAACGGTTCCGCTACTTGTTCCGGCTAATTCTTCGCGGGCTGGGTTGACAGGCAAGAGGCGTTCCGCTGTAGAAAACAGGAGGTAAAGAAATGAAGAAAGCGATTTTAGCAACAAAAATCGGTATGACACAGATCTTCAATGCAGATGGTGTATTAGTACCTGTAACTGTATTAGAGGCTGGTCCATGTGTTGTAACACAGATTAAAACTGTTGAGAATGACGGTTACAGCGCAGTTCAGGTTGGTTTCGGCGACAAGAAAGAGAAAGTCGTTGAGAAGGATGCCAACGGTAAAAAGAGTGTAGCACACAGACATGGTGTTAACAAGGCTCAGATGGGACACTTCAAAAAAGCAGGTGTTTCAGGAAAGAGATTCGTTCGCGAGTTCAAATTCGAAAACGCAGATGAGTACAATTTAGCAGATGAGATCAAGGCTGACATCTTCGCAGAGGGTGACAAGGTTGATGTAACTGCTATTTCAAAAGGTAAAGGTTTCCAGGGTGCTATCAAGAGATTAGGTCAGCACAGAGGACCAATGGCTCATGGTTCTAAATTCCATCGTCATCAGGGTTCTAACGGTGCTTGTTCTTCACCAAGTAAGGTATTCAAGGGAAAAGGAATGCCTGGACACATGGGTAGCGTAAAGGTTACAACTCAGAATCTTGAGGTTGTAAGAGTTGACGCAGACAAGAACTTACTGTTAATCAAGGGCGCAGTTCCAGGAGCTAAGAAAGCTCTCATTACAGTAAAAGAGACTACAAAATCTGGTAAATAGTGCAAAGTAAGAAAGGAGGAACTTTACGATGGCTAACGTAGCTGTATATAACATGGAAGGCAAAGAAGTCGACAAGATCGAGTTAAATGATTCCATTTTCGGCGTAGAAATTAATGAGCATTTAGTTCATATGGCTGTTCTTCAGCAGCTTGCAAATAAACGTCAGGGAACTCAGAAAGCTAAGACACGTTCTGAAGTTCGCGGTGGCGGAAGAAAACCATGGAGACAGAAGGGAACAGGACATGCACGTCAGGGTTCTACAAGATCTCCACAGTGGACAGGTGGTGGAGTTGTATTCGCTCCTACTCCTAGAGATTACTCATTCAAGCTCAACAAGAAAGAGAAGAGAGCAGCTCTTAAGTCTGCACTTACATCAAGAGTTGTTGAGAACAAGTTCGTTGTAGTAGATGAGCTTAAGCTTGATGAGATTAAGACAAAGAAATTCGTAGAAGTATTAAAGAACCTCAATGTTGAGAAGGCACTCGTTGTATTAAATGATATGGACGAGAAGGTTATCGCTTCTGCAGCAAACATCCCGACAGTTAAGACAACTCAGACAAATGAGCTTAACGTATTCGATGTATTAAAATATGACACAGTAGTAGTTACAAAGGCTGCTGTAGCAACAATCGAGGAGGTATATGCATAATGAAAGCTGCACAGGACATTATCATTAAGCCGATCATTACGGAAGAGTCCATGACCGGCATCATGATGTCCATCAGGATCAGATGGATGTCGTTCTTCTCCACGACCTCCAGCGCCTCGCGCCCGTTGCTCGCCTCAAACAGGCAGTAGTCCCCGCCGGAGAGATAGATCTTGAGCGCGTTGACAATGTCCTGTTCGTCGTCACAAATCAGAATGTTGTACATTTTCTCACCTCATGTTGGTCATTGTATCAGCCGTTTTCAAACAAAAACAGCGATTGTTTCTTAATTCTTACTTAATATCCTCTCAAAAAAGGCCGAAAGGGGCTTCCTTTCGGCCTTTCTCGGTTGTTTTCTTATCTTTTTCGGTCAATTTTGCGATAAAGGCGGAGCGCTCTCTCCGCCGCGACTCCCGCGGCGTGCGCAAGGCTGCGCGCGTTGTAATGAAGCTCTGCAAAGCAGAACGCGGACTTCCCCGCCGCCGCAAGGCGCAGGGATTTTTCTTCCTTTTTCCTCACAAATCACACCCGTCGAGCGCGGCAAGGCCGAAGCGCGCGGCGAGGCTGATCTTCGCGCGCTCGTCGTCCGAGGATGCAACATCGAATTTCGTGCGCAGCTCACGCAGGAACAGGCCGCGCAGCGAATCCTCCTGCGCTCGCGCCCAGACGTCCTCGCCAATGCGCGTCTCATCGCGCAGCTCCAAGTGGAAGAAGTCGGGCGCAAACTGCTCTTCGATCGACTTGAGATCAAGCCCGCGCTCATCCGTCTCTCCGGTGAAAATAATGCGGTAAATATCGCGCACAGTCGCATCCGGCAGGCTTGCTCGCAGCGCGTCCTCCGCCGATCTTCCCGTCACCGCGCGAACGGCACAAACGAAAGTTCGGCCTTCCCGCGCTCCACCGTGCCCGTAAGGATGCCCTTTTCGCCCAGCTCGTCGAAACCGCGGCCCTCCGGGCAGCCGGAGTAGGCGTAGGTCGTCTGCCCTTCGCGCAGGAAACCGCCGAACTGGTGTGTGTGGCCGAGCGCAAGATAGTCGATCCCGCTCTCCTTGATCTGCTCTTTCGTGAGGGGATCGTAGCGCGATTCCGT
>OKUI01000259.1_pt1 | contig 20715 bp, 17 predicted proteins | sample 1606531 | NCBI WGS metagenome assembly OKUI01 (sample SAMEA3882506, study PRJEB24775) | human gut metagenome | biome: human-associated habitat; feature: intestine environment; material: feces | place: Netherlands | collected 2009/2010
AATAAAATAACTTTTTTCAAAAACAGATACGTGTAACTACTTGCAAAATAGTGGGGACGCTGTATTGGTGATATACCGAACGGCCTGTTATGTCGTTTTGATTACAATAAAATTGTAGGTTAAAAAATGTTCATGTTTTTCAAAAACATAGAAAAAAGTATTATCTTTGCAATTTAAAATGGGATTTTAGCAAATGTAGAATAAATGCACGCAAAAAGTACAAATTGTGAAATTAAGGGATAAAAACTCTTTCAAAATCACATTCCTTTTTCGTTGTGTGTAAAAATCATAATTATGAAAATTGATTCAAAGCCATTTCAACTAGAAAGTGAGTTGTTGAGCATTGACGAAATGTTGGCAAACAATTCTGTTGACATGGATTTTCAGCCTATAGTGTCAAGCAATCGTAATGACAGTGTAATTGTGTCTAATAAAGCAGCTGTTGTCTGTGTAAAAGTTAGATTCAATTATTTAAATTTGTCGTCTGAAGTCGTAAAAGCTTATCGTATTATAGATAAGGTTATGTATGATATATTTAGAGATAACGATAGTTGTGTCGATGTATTACATGTTGGGCATTATTATATAGGTATCTTTTATGCTCCTCAGACGATAAACATAGATGATGTTTTGGATACAATGGGCAGGCTGAATGCCGCTTTATCTATGTTGGATATAAAATTTAAAAAGAATCTATCTATGTCTCTTGGTGGTGTGATGGCAGCTGATTTCGGAGAAATTATGCATTCTATGGATTTGACTCCCTATGAAAGTTGGCAAGGCATACCTATAAATAATGTAATTGCACTTTGCGATGAAGTATATTCTAAAGATAAAAAAGAATATGATGGAGTTACATTAATATCAGATTCAATAAAAATTAATCTTAAAGAGGAATACGCCAAGTTCTTTAATACAGAATTGTCCTCAACAGATCATTCAATAAAAAGTTACAAGGCCTATGTAGTGAATACGGCCATGTATAATTGGGTTAAACAAAATAAACTAGAGCAAGATGAAACAGAAAACGGAAACAAAGCTGAGGATTGAGTTTAATCTAGATATTGAAAATCGCCCTTTGAAAGAAGATATATCCAAAAACTCAATAGGGTTATCTGCTTTCAGAGAGCAATATAAAAATGCTCTTTCTGCAATAGACCAATATCTAGCGATAGCGCGTAAGGATGCCCATGATAGAGATTTGGATAGCCAAAACAATATATTTCTATTTGTGGGTGATAGAGGATCAGGAAAAACTTCTTGTATGCTTTCTATAGGCGAGTTGTTGTTGAAAGAAAAATCAAGAAGAGAAGAGTTTAAAGATGATTATCCTGATATTAGTGATCTTGATTTCTATACAATAGATTTGATAGATCCTTCTTATTTTGATAGTCATCATAACATTATCTCATTGTTTTTGGCAAAACTATATGCCAAGTATAAGTCGAAAGTAAATAATGATGAGAAAATTAATGAAAACCTCAAAATATCTTTTCTGAATGCTCTAACAACTGCTCAAAATCATGCAAAAATGTTGTTGGAAAAATCCGATTCTTTAGACATGAACGTTATTGAGCAATTAGAAAACTTATCAGCTGCTGTAGATTTGAAGGAGGATTTAAAAAAGTTGGTTGACGCTTATTTTGAATGCTTTGGACTGAAAAATTCTATTCTATTGCTAAGAATCGATGATATTGACTTGAATGCAAAAGAGGGAAATATCATGGCTGAACATATACGTAAGTACTTCATTCAGTCCAATATCCTCGTTCTTATGGCATTGAAACTGGATCAGTTGGAAATCATAAAGAAAAACGAGTATGCTGACTTGTTCAAATTGCATAATGATGAAGAGCTTATCGGCAATATGGTTGAAAGATATTTAGCCAAGTTGTTTCCTCAAAATCAGCGTATTTATATGCCTGATATCGATGATATATTGGAAAAAACTTTAACCATAAAGACTAAGAATAAAACGATGGAATGTCCATCTGTTCGTCAGATGGTACCTCAGTTGATATTCCAAAAGACACGTTATTTGTTTTATAATTCTCCATCTCATGTTAGTTTTATAGTACCTCGCAATTTAAGAGATTTAAGACAATTGATAAAGATGCTATGGAACATGCCTGATTATCAAGAGAAGATAGAGAATAATCTTGTCATAACAAAGGCCGGATCTTATAACCAAGTAGTGTTTAAAGAGTATTTGAAAAATACATGGATTAAGAATAATCTGAGTCTTACAGACCAAAAGTTTGCTCATCATCTTTTATCCGTGACAGAAAATATTCTCTTGAATGATTATATTGTCAAATCTTTAAGTGGAGTTATATGGCCAAAAGAAGTGGCTTTTGACAAAGAATTATTTAAAGACATTCTTGCAGAGAAGAATTTAACCTATAACATTTCTACTGGTGATGTGTTGGCTTTAATTTCATATTTGCGTCAGAAAAATCTTGACTTGGAAAAGCAAAAGCTATTGTTCTTTATTACTGCAGTTTATTCTATTCGTTTGTATGAAGCATACAATGTGGTAACGGAAGATTTAAAACTACCTTCTAATCAAAAAGATGAGTTGGAGGATGGAAAAGATACAGATAAAGAAATCTTTAGCGTTGCTCAATATCAATCATTAAACGATTATGAGAAACATTTGCTAGGCTATGTTTTCAATGTCTCAATCAATCATTTCTTCAGTAAGCCCTATCTAGAACATAGTAATAAAATTCAAGGTGCCAAATTGCAGAATCTAATGCAAAGGTGTTTGGATAATATCGAAGAAGCAAAGGCTAGTAATAAACTACGTTTGATAGAATTCTTTATGTTAGCTACTTCACATGCAACTGCGTTGGATAATAATTTCAGATCCAATCCAGTTATGGCTTTTGATGCGCCTGTAATCATTGGTAAAGACAATATGTTGTGTTATGACTTAGGAGCTTTCTTCTTTAATCTAACACGTATCAGGAAATGCTATATGCGTTTCAAGGGATTGGCAAAAAGTGGTGGAAGAGATATTATAGATATTATCTTGGAATTGGATTCTGGAACCTTATTTTCAGATTTCATGAATATTGCCAAGAAAAAACTTTGTGATTTAAATTGTCCAAAGCCTTGTAATGAACAGCGTAATGGCGAAGGTTGTTCACATTATGATGCAAATTGGTTATCCTGCTGCGCTTTTAGAAATTCTGAGATATTATTGGATTTTATAGAAAGCATTTCTCAAGCTAACTTGGATCATTCAAATTCTGATAGATTGACATTGGCGGATTTCTTCAAGAAGTGTTCGGAATATAAGATTGATACTTATGAAAAAGAAAGTGGCTCTAATGACCATCATAAAATTTCTTTTGCCTTTTTGAAGAAAATTTGCGAGCTGTTGAAAGAAGATAATATAGATACAGATTTTTGTGCTATATTTAATCGTGAGTCTATAGCTCCATCGGATGCCACTGAAAGTCATACTCTAAATACCAAGCATTCATAATATATATAATTATGGAGACTCTTAATCAAGTATTGAAGGTCTTATTTGAGGAAACGAGGAGTGAGGATGTCATAGATGCCTATTTGGATAAAAGAGTCAAATATGTAGGCATTGGGCGTTTTGTTGATGAAAGAATCTTTTGTCAGCAAATGGTTCGGGTGAATATGGCACATACATTAGATCAAGCAGAAGTCCTTTATCATGTTCTTTCTGATAAATGGTCTAAGGAGGATACATGCGTGCATGAGTTGTTGTATTGCAAGGAATCTAATGTCTTTAATGTACTATTGCATTTTAGCCACAACAAAGTGTATCTCAAGCATCATCTGCCGATATGCAAGTATCAAGAGCTGTTTTCTTGGCATGAGGTAACTCGTGATTTTGGAGAAGATCTTTTGCTTACATCATATTTGGCAGCTTATGATTTGAAAAACCAACAAAAAACAAATCACTTTGATTGGGCTCCTTATATTGGACATGATTCTACAGAGCTAAATCAAATGTTTAGGCATGAGATGATGGATTTACACGCCCATCTTAATGGCTCTTCTTTGAATTTTGAACTCAACTGGATGAACTTGATGAATCATATATGTGGGCATGAAGTTAATTTTGCAAAGCTAGATTCTTTAAGACTCTCTTTTGATGCGAATTATCGTTTTAATCATAATTCAAAGTCTCTTTATATGAAGGTTATGATGGCTGCCGCAATAAGGGTATATCTTTATGTGGATATTATTAACGATAATAAGACTGAGAAAATTAGTCTGTTGTCTAATATCTCAGACATTCTATCTAGTGGTAGCTTAATTCAGACATTGATGTACGAGCAAGAAATTCAAAATGCCATAGATATTGTGAGCCAGCAATATGGGCGTAGATATGAGGATAAATTAAGTTCGGTGAAGTATATTCCAGATTATGCTATTACTGGTAAAGATGATAATATCTTTTCGGTTTTGGGAGGTGAAAGAAAATTCATGTATCGAATCTTTCGTAAGATTTATTCTGGTGAGTATTATCTTGACAGAAAGACAACTTTGTTTTATATTTATCTCTTGATAAAAGAGGAACTGAGAAAAGAATTGGTACAAATCAATACCGTAAATGGTTTTGCGAATTTTTCTTTATATCAAGATCGAAAAGATCAATTTCTTTATAATGGGCAATCTCTTTATGAGCGATTGTTGTCTCAAATGGCTGTTGGTTCCTTTATGTCTGATTCTACAAAGAAAAGATACATGGAGGTGCGAATTGCTCCAAAGAAAACCATGGTACAAGATTATCTAGCCATCAAGAAAAAGGATTCTTTCATAACCGATAAGGTGTTTGATCGAAATCATGCTATCGATGCAGCAAATTTCTATTACATCTTTCATTTCATCAAGAAAAATGAAAAATGTGATGTCTGCGATAATGGAGGAGCAACACAGTTTGAGTTGCAGCCAAGACATGTTCATTTGCGCCAGGAGGTAGCCACACAAGCCAAGGCTATTTATGCACTTAGAAATCATAGTCCTTTTGTACGGAAACGATTGGTTGGCATCGATGCTGCAAATTCAGAGATATTCTGTCGTCCTGAGGTGTTTGCGCAAGCATTTAGATACTTGGGGTTGAATTCTGCAAAGCAAGTCAATGATGATACATCTAATAATGATTTGGGCTTGACATACCATGTTGGTGAGGATTTCTATGATATTGTGGATGGGATAAGGGCTGTAGATGAAGTCTTAAAGTTCATGCACTTCCGTAATGGGGCAAGACTTGGACATGCTTTGGTGTTGGGTACAGATGCTAATTCTTATTATCAGAAGCGAAATTTTAGGATTAATGCTACCAAGCAAGTTCTCCTAGATAATGTGGCTTGGTTATATGTACAAGGTGCGAGATTGGGTGCCTCTAATAAGGTTTTGTCATACTTGAAAGAACTATATCATTTGTATTTTATGCAGGTCTTTTTCAATGCAATACACGAGGATGTAGATATTTTTACTTATTACCAGTCATGGTTGATGAGAGGTGATGATCCTGCTATTTATCATTTGGATGCCCATAATGGTAAAATCGCAATAGAAAGAGATGCTTCGAAAGAGTATATGGATTGTTGGTTTTCTGTAGCTCAAAATCATGGTATAGAAATTGATGATGCTCATGGTAATTCTGATGCTCTATATTTATTTTACCTTTATCATTATCATAAGCAGGTACGAAAGGTTGGTAGTGAGGGCGAAGTGCTGAGGATAAAACCTCAGTATCGTGATGATTTTATATCATTGATTACTCAAGTTCAAGAACAGTTCTTATGCAAATTGGAGCATTTGCATGTATCAATCGAATGCAATCCTTCTTCCAATTTCAAGATAGGAGAAATGGAACGTTATGATCAACATCCAATTGTTAAGTTTTATAATCGTGGTTTAAATACTCTATACCCTCATCATGATATTTGTGTATCTATTAATACCGATGATGCAGGTGTTTTTGCCACTTCTTTGGAGCGGGAATATTCTTTGATGGCTTTAGCAATGGAGAAAGAGGAGACAAATGACAACTCTCCTCGTTCTGTGATGGAATGGTTGAATTCTATAAGAAGAATGACAAAAGAACAATGTTTTTGTCAACATGATGACTAAAAGGCAGGTATAACAGATGGAAAATAGTGTTCAAGGTATTATAGATAAATTGTCAGAGGGATTGAACTTCTTTGATTTCTCTTACTTTATTTCTGGTTTTGCTACTTATTGTTCAATCGTATACTTCGTACAGGAAGGATTCTATAAAACGATAGAGCTTCCTCTTTGGGAACTGATAGTTTTTTCATTGGTCTTAATATACATAAGTGGCTTATTGTCATTTTCTATAGGTAAGAGGTTACGGACGTTCTGTGTATTTGATAGTGAGGGAGAACCAAGAAAATACTTTAAGAAAAGAGGAGTGAAATCTTTTAAAAAACTCTTTGAGTCTACATTAAGGGAATTTCAGATTACAGAAATACTACCTACTGGTAGAAAAGCTTATAGCATGATGTGGTTAGTGATTAAACAAAAAGATATACATGGAAAGTTTTATCCATATTTATTTCGTCAATGGGTGATGCAGGCTGTATATGAAGGCCTGATTTTCACCTCCTTGTTGACATTTGTCTTTTCTGTAATTTTGTGCTGGTTTGAAGACTCTAATATTTGCTTGCATGCAATGCTTGCGTTCTTTTGTGTGATTTCAATGAAAGTTTGTGCAAGAGAGGCAAGGAAAAGTGTAGAAAATCAGATTTTAGAAGTCGTTATTGCATACAAAAAACTAGGAGAATAGAATAATGAAGAATATCATAGCTATCATATGGGATTTTGACAAAACTCTTATCAATGGGTATATGCAGGATCCGATTTTTCAAGACTATAATGTCAATGCGCATGAGTTTTGGACTGAGGTAAATGCTTTGCCTAAGAAATATATGAAGGAGCAGCATGTAAAGGTGAATCCTGATACCATTTATCTCAATCAGTTTATCAGATATGCCCAGTCTGGAAAGTTTGAAGGATTGAACAATGCCAAGCTAAAGAGTTATGGCGAACGTCAGAATTTTTATGCTGGAATTCCTGCGATATTCAAACATACGAAGGAGATGTTGAAAAATGACCCTGTATGTGAGGAGTATAATATTAAGGTAGAGCATTACATTGTGAGTACAGGCTTTGCTGAGGTGATTCGAGGCACGGAGTTGATGAGTTATGTAGAAAATATATGGGGTTGTGAACTTATTGAGGACGAGGAACATAAATATATTAATGAAATCGGCTTTACAATGGATAATTCAACCAAGACACGTGCTATATTTGAAATAAATAAAGGTGTTAATAAAGAGAAGGATATTACTGTAAATTCCAAATTGCCAGACGAATTGCGTAGAGTGGATTTCCACAATATGATATATATTGCTGATGGTCCAAGTGATGTACCCGCCTTTTCTGTAGTCAAAGGAAGAGGTGGTGCTACTTTTGCGATTTATCCTAAAGGTGATAAAAATGCATTTGCTCAAGTTGAAAAGCTTCGAGAGGATGACCGAATTGACATGTTTGCTGAGGCAGATTACAGTGAAGGTACTACGGCCTATATGTGGATATGTAATAAAGTTCGAGAGTTTGCTGAGAATATCAAGAAAAGAGAGCAAAGTAAAAGAAGTGGTAATTATTCAACTCCAACACATTTGGTATAGTTTAAGTCTTCTTTTACCTTAACACCCATTAATCAACTTTGACTTTCTAAATTCAGGGTGCAAAGGTAAAAGATGTTAAATAAAATATAATTTATTAATAGTTCTATGTGATAAGAATCCCATGCGGTCCCATCCCGCACAACCCCTCTGACGAGACCTCTGATGGTCAGCCAACCTTATAGCGTAGCGGTTCCGAGCACTGAGTAGGGCGGTTTCCTCTTTCCCCTGAGGTTTCTGTCCCCTACAAGGGGAACCGAAGGGGGCGTAAAGACTATTGAAGAAGACAGTGAAGAGAGGTGGAGCCTTCCTTAACGGGAAAAAGCTGTGCAAATGAGCGCAATGAAAACTCGCTTTCAAATTGCCGAGTGCAGCCAGCTTTATCAATAAAGGAAGGACGGGTAGGTTTTCGAACAAATATCATGGCTTAAACATAGTCATGGCAACGATATGAATAACTTTAAAGATATAAAAGTAGCAGTAGCTTAATCGGTTTTGAAACCCGATGAGAAACCACATATAAAGAAATTTAAATAAAAAAGAAGAATATAATTTCCTGCTTATGGATAATAAATTAATAACAGTAACATCGCCACTTCTTCCAAATCTTGACGATTTTACTGCAGAGTTGAAGAAGATTTGGGATAGTAAGTGGATTACCAATAATGGAAGCTTCCACAAGGAGTTGGAAAAGGCATTGGCAGAATATCTCAAAGTGCCATACGTGAGCCTGTTCACCAATGGCACCCTGCCACTGATGACGGCATTGCAAGCCCTCCGCATTACAGGCGAAGTCATCACAACCCCTTATAGCTTCGTGGCAACAACCCATAGTATCTGGTGGAACGGATGCAAGCCGGTCTTTGTAGATATAGACCCTTCAACAGGCGATATGGATCCTAACAAGATTGAGGCGGCCATCACACCACGTACTACCGCCATTATGCCTGTTCATGTTTATGGCAAACCATGTGATACCAAGGCAATCCAGGACATCGCAGACAAGTATGGTCTGAAAGTTATTTATGATGCAGCTCATGCCTTTGGAGTAGAAGTGAATGGTGAAGGACTTTTGAACGCAGGCGATATGAGTACACTCAGCTTCCATGCCACAAAGGTATATAACACCATTGAGGGTGGAGCACTTGTGATGCACGATGAAAAGACTAAGAAACGTATTGACTACCTGAAGAACTTCGGTATCGCTGATGAGGTGACTGTAGTAGGTCCTGGTATCAACAGCAAGATGGATGAAATCAGAAGCGCATACGGCTTGCTCAATTTGAAACAGGTAGATGCCGCTATTGAGGCTCGCCATCAGGTAGCCATCAAGTATCGTGAGGCATTGCGTCCAGTAGAGGGCATCACCTTCTTCGACGATATGCCAGGCGTGAAACATAACTACAGCTACTTCCCCATCTTCATTGATGCAGAGAAATACGGCATGAGTCGTGACGAACTTTATTTCAAGATGAAGGCAGCCAATGTCCTTGGCCGTCGCTATTTCTATCCATTGATCAGCGAATTCTCAACTTATCGTGGATTGGAAAGTGCAGCACCAGAAAACCTTCCAAATGCGCATAAAATGGCAAATAGCGTAATCTGCTTGCCTATGCACCATGCATTGAGTGATGAGGATATTCAGAGAACATTAGATTGTATCTTAAAGCAATAATGAATAATGGCACAAAAGAAAATATTAATATTAGGTGGAGCTAATCAGCATTTGAAATTTGTAGAAGCGGCTAAAGAACTTGGTCTATATACTATCGTAACTGATTATTTAAATGATTCTCCGTGCAAGAAAGTTTGTGATGAAGCTTTAATGTATAATATCACAGATATTGATAATATTGTGAAATATTGTCAGGAGAATCATGTAGATGGTGTTGTTGCAGGATTTTTGGATCCTTGCCAAATGCCTTATGCTCAAATTTGCCAAAAGTTAAATCTTCCATGTACAGGAACTCCAGAACAATTCTTTACTTTTACCAATAAAATAGCATTCAAAGAATTATGCAGAAAAAATGGGGTTAATGTTATTCCTGATTATACTGTTGATGATGTAGATAATGATATTGTTGAATATCCTGTTTTTGTAAAGCCTGTAGATAGTCGTGGTTCAAGAGGTCAAACGGTTTGCTATTCAAAGGAAGAAATGCCTGAGGCCATCGAGTTCGCAAAGAGCCAATCTTCAAATGGAGATATTCTCATTGAGAAGTATATGGGTGATTGCGATGAGGTGCAAATAACCTGCTTCTTGATTAATGGGGAGGTTTTTCTCGAAAGAACTGTTGATAGTAATAGAGGTAGTCAAGATTTGAATTTACAGAAGGTTGTGAATTGTTCAATATCGCCTTCTAAATATACTGATATCTATTTGAGTAAAACTCATACTCATGTTTGTGATATGATTAAGGATTTGGGTATTCAAAATGGCCCAATCTTTATGCAGGGATTTTATAAAGATGGAGAATTTTACTTCTTTGATCCAGGTCTTAGATTCCCTGGAGTAGAATTTGAACGAGTGTATAAAGCCGTTTGGGGAATCGATATTGCGAAATTATTGATTCAATATGCTTTGGATGGAAAATTCCCATACAATTCTATATTACCTAAGGATGGAGCAAAGTTAGGTGGAAAGGTTGCTGCTGTATTGTTCCCTGTATTAAGAGCAGGTAAGATTAAAACTATAGAAGGGCTCAAGCAATATATGGATGATTCAAGAGTAATCTCTCTCTTAACTAGATATCAAGAAGGTGATTCATTGGATTGGACATATGATGTAAACCAACGCTATGCAGAAGTTGATTTGTTAGGTAAGGATATTCAAGATTTATCAAATGCTATAGGTGATTTTTATACCTCTGTCCGTATTGAAGACGAATGGGATAAAAGTATGTTTTTTGATAAATTCAATCCAAATCGTTTGAAAGGTTGGTACGATTCAACTCAGAAAAATAAGGATGAATTATCTGTAACGATTATATCGGAGGAGGATTTAATTAAAGCTGGATGCTTTAATGTTCCAGAGGCCATAGCTGTAACAGAGCAAGCGTTTAAAAAAAGAATTGAAGGGTCTGTTGTTTTTCCAGATAAAGTATCTGTGATTTTTGATGCTAAATCCCAAAACAGAATAAATTGTTTGCCTGCTGGTTTGACAAGAGATAATGTATATGGAATGAAATGGGTATCTGTCTTTCCTGGAAATCCACATCATTACGGGGTGCAGAATTTATCTGCTGTAATTGTTTTGTCGGAACTGGAACATGGCTTTCCTAAAGCATTTATGGAGGGAACTTTGTGTTCTAATTTAAGAACAGCTGCTACAAGTGCAATTGCTGCCAAATACTTGGCTAAGCCTGATAGTAAGGTTATTGGGTTTATAGGAGCAGGTGCTCAGGCAAAATCTCATTTGATGGCAATGCTATCAATATTCCCTTCAATTGAGATATGTAAAGTTGCCTCTCGTACGATAAAAACTGAGCAAAAGTTTATATCTCAGATGAAGAAGTTCTATCCTTCTTTGAATTTTATTGGTTGTGATAATTCATATGAAAAAGCCGCAAGAAATTCTGATATTATTGTGACTGCAATATCAGGACAGGAAAAATTGTTGCAGGGAGAGTGGATTTCTCCAGGAACACTTTATTGTCATGTTGGTGGCTTAGAAGATGATTTTTCTGTACCATTGAAAGCTTCTAAAATCGTTTGTGATGAATGGAGAGTTGTTAAGCATAGAACACAAACTATCAGTCAAATGTATCAGCAGGGTCTATTAAAAGATGAAGATATCTATAGTGATTTAATGGAAATCATTACAGGTACAAAACCTGGACGTGAAAATAATGAAGAATTCATTTATTTTAATACTGTTGGTATGTCGTATGTAGATGTTATGTTAGCAAACCATATGTATAAGAAAGTTATAGCGGAAGGTCTTGGACATAAAGCAATTATGCAGGATATATCAATGTTTGATATAGATGAAAAGTTTATAGTAAAATGACCTTTCTAGTACAACTGGGAGCAAGAACTACATAAATGTTTGTAGCTTGATCCCTGCTCCCAGTTCTATTTTTAATAGTTTTTTGGTAAGATGTATCACTAGTGTCCACTAAAAAAATAGGGACGAGTTATAATTTAAATTTTTCAAAAAAATCAGGTTCATAGAGACCGCTTTGATCTTTGACATTATTGAATTTAGTTTTGCTGAAGAGATCCCTCAATGGAGTCTTATCCATGAGTGATATTCCAGTACTTCGAAGGTTGATCTGTCAAGTTGCATATCGTGCTGCATGATGGCTACGAGACAGTAAGCCGTGATGGCAGTATAGACTTGAATCTTGACTGCATTTCATTGAATTTGGCAGCAAAATTACAATTTCAAATCGTTGCGCACGAATTTCTTCTGCAACAAACTAATTTTCAATCATTTCAAAGAGCATTTAGCGATTTTTAGTGGACAGTAATATTTTTGTATCTATTATGAATCCTGAAGAGTATTTCAACCCCACCTTCTTTACTGATTATTTTAATACGAAATTAAGGTCAAAGAAGGGCGGGGCGTTAGATGGGCTTACCCCTGATACCTTTTGGAAAAGGTATGAGCGGGAATTAGAGGTCATCTCCAAACGATGTTTGGAGGGAACCTATAAGTTCTCTCCCTATTTGGAAAAGCTGATATTGAAGGGGAAGGATAAATTTCCAAGAATACTTTCCGTGCCTTCCATGAGAGACAGAATGGTTTTGGGGGCGCTCAATAAATACCTTCAAGATACATTTCCAGAGGCGGTTAATCATGAAGTCCCAAATCAGTATATTAAAGAGGTAAGCGATTTCTTGGCAGAACATTCCAAGGATAAACTCTACTTTCTGAAAACGGATATCAAGGGCTTCTATGATAATATTGATCTCAATACGCTTTATGAAAAATTAGAGTCACGTGTCGATGAACATATCTTGCGACTCATCATGACTGCGATTGATACGATAACTATTCCAAGAGATGCGTCTCGACATTCCTCTCCACAGGAGCCAAGACTGAAGGGCGTTCCACAAGGTTTAGCCATATCTAATATCCTTGCGTCGATTTCTATGCTGGATTTCGATGCTGTTGTGAAAGGAAAATATCGTCATTGTATCTACAAAAGATATGTTGATGATATATTGGTATTGAGTACTACTCCTCTGAATACATTCTCTGTAGATGAGATACAATGTGAATTTATATTGAAGAAATTAGGCTTACGCCTTTCTCCGGATAAAACAATGTATGGGGAAGTGGGGGATATATCTTTCGATTACATAGGATATATGATTGAGTCGGCTCTTTCCATATCTGTTCGCAAGAAAAATGTTCAGGTTTTTCTGAATCGCATATCCCGATTGATCTCACGATATCGCAGCCAAAAATCTAACCCTTTCCTTCGCCCTCGCTTTATAGCAGAAGATAAGGAACTTGATGAATATTATATAGCTTTAATCAATCAGAAATTAGCAGGAATCAAAGTTGCCAATCATCTATTTGGTTGGATTGCATACTTCCAGGCGATGACGGATGTACACCAGTTGTATGAACTTGATACGGTCATTCACAAGAAGTTCTTGAGTGGTTGTGAAATAGAGCCAAAAATCTATCATTTGCAAGATGTCTACTGGGATATTAAGAAATATGCAGGCAAACATAAGTTGCTTGATCTTGATGCTATAAAAGATATAGGAGATATGAAGGCTTTTCTTTTGTCAAGAGGGCTGATAGATAAGGATTTCAAATACGATGATGATGAAATTCAAAAGAGATATTATATTTATCTGGAGCACTTGAAGAAAGATGCTTGGAAGAGTATTGGTATAACTTATTAGGAGGAGGTCTTTAGACTTCGGTCTATGGGGTTTGCGATTCGCATTCACTTTTTGTAAAGAATTTAATGCCGTAAGGTATGCCATGAAAATGGTTATTTCCGTTTTAAAATTGGGACCTCCTCCTTTTTCTATATGAAACACTAATAAGAGAATGATGATATGAATTATTTAGATGATTTTTCAAACACGATTTATAAAACGATGAATGCTCGTTTTACAGCTTTTCGTCGTATGAAACGCAATCGTGATGCTTCAAGGGTTGCAGAGACCATGTTTTCTGCCTCCATTATAGCAATAAGTTTGATAGCTCTGTTAGAGAAAGAGGCTGTACACACAGCAGAGATTAGTATCTTTACTATTATTCTTTCAACATTTCTATTAGTTTTTTCTCATCTGTTTAGCAGTTTGAATTACAATAAGCGCATGGAAAATTATCATGATTGCGGTAACAAACTGAATTATTTATATCGTCAGATATATAGAGATATGAATTATTATTCAGAGGATGAGTTGAAAGAGAAATATCAGGATTATCTGGATCAGTATGAGCAGATTTTGAGAGAGTTCAATCTCAATCATAGCTTATTCGATTATCAATATGCTGAAGTCATCAGGCAAGATTCTGATGTCCATCAGTTTAAAAGGTTAAGGTTACGAATAAGATATTATTTTTTTGATGTATATATGTTTTATTGGCTTTTGGCGATCGTACCCGCCCTTGGTGTCTTCTACTGGTTCTTAGCTAATCTATATTGATATAGAGTAAAAAACAAAGGAGAATAAAAAAGAGGGTGTGTCATAAGTCTGTGACGCACCCTTTCTTATTTTTTCTCCTTTCACAGATACGAAATCTTTAAAAAACATTTTTATTTACAACAAGAGGGTGCGTCACAGACTTATGACACACCCTCAAGTAGTCAGAGGTTAGATGTGGAAGTCGATGTCTTCGAGCCAGTCTCGAACATCGAAGCACGGACAGTCCTTTCGGACATTAGGCAGGTCGCGATGGCCCAGGATCTCGGCATCGGGATAATCCACGCACAGGCTATGCAGCAGTTCCTCCATCGTCACTTTCTGTGCCAGGGTACGGGTGTCGGCGGGATGGCCGTTCGCGTCGAGTCCGCCCTCATAGCAGATACCTATGGAGTGGGCGTTGTAGTGGCGGGCATGAGCCCCTGCGATGCGCTCCGGTCGGCAGGGATAGAGGGTGCCGTCCTTGGTGATGTAATAGTGATAGCCGATGGTGTCGAAGCCGCGGGCCTTATGACAGGCTTCCAGTTGTTCAACAGTGAAGTTCTGGTTGACTCTCGTGGCGCTGCAATGCACCACAATCAGATTGATGTCTCTCATGATATTCGTTTTTTACTCTTTTACCTTTTTACCCTTTTACTCTTTTACTTTTTTACCATTTAAAGGTTCTGACAGGAGCTGACGCAAAAAGCGCTGGTTATCGCTGTGAGTACGGTGATGATGAAGTTGATGACTGCTTTCCAATTTTCTTTTTTCATGGTGATAAATGTTTTAAAATGTTTAATGTTTAATTGAACTTTCGCATATCAGGAAGTTAAAGGAGTTAAGGAAGTTAAGGAGTTAAGACGTATGTCTTGCTGCTTAAAAAACTACGCCAAAAAGACTGTTGTCTTAACTCCCCCCTCTAATTTAACTTCTGAAAGTCGGGCGATGGTTATTCACCCTCGCCGCCTCCGGGATTGTCGCCTCCAGCAGATGGGGTGTCGCCGCCCTGAGAGGTACCGCCGCCACCTGATGGAGTGCTACCGCCGCCACCCTGAGAGGTACCGCCACCCGACGGAGTAGAAGGAGAGTTCTTGTCGGTGGTGCCGTCACCAGTGAGCGCAGTAGCCTTCTTCAAGGTAGCATCGAGGTTGAGCTTGTCGCTCATCAACTCGCCAGTGGCACGGGCACGGAGCTTCACGCCCTCGATGTTCTTGGTGATGGAGAAGTCCTTCTCGGTGTCGGCACCCAGCTTGTTCTTGATGCCGATGGAGAAAATCGCCAGGTTGTCGATCTTCACGGCGATGCCTTGCAGGGCAAGTTCCCTGACGCAGATCACCATGTCGGTGAGCATGCCCTTGATGGCACCGGGCGAGAATGGCGTGTTGTGGCCCGACATGTGGGTGGCAAGACCGTCCATTCCGATGGTTTGAGTTACAACAGGGTATGCGTAGTATTTGCCGTACGCATTCGGCATCTTCTTGTTCTTGTTTTTCTTTAAATTGTAGAGAATCATGGTGTTAAGTTATAAAAGTTAATAATATTTAGCGACAAAGGTCTGTGCGCTCGTCCCGATGTTTCGCTAAGTCACTCTCTCTGAATGACGATGCAAAGATACGACATTTTTGCGAGTCAACTATACGCTAATGGGCATAGGCCGAAAAAAAGTGCAAAAAAATTATGGATCACCTATAAAATCGTAAATAATCTCGCGCTGGACGGGCGAAAAGTACCGTTTCTTGGTGCGATAGCCACAGGCCCGCAGCTTCTCAACGAGGGGAGGGCAGCGGTTGATCCATCGCATCAGGTGGTTGACAGCCACGTGGCGCTCGGCGTCAGGGAAAAATTCGTGGGCGAGGTCGTGCTTGCTGATGTAGTCTTTCTTCATGATAGATGTTTAATTTCTTCGTTAGCGATATAATGTTTGTCATGTCTCAGTAAGTCACAGAGAAAGCTCAGTGACTTACCGGTAAATCTCTGTAAGTCATTGGCTGGCGTCCTGTTCCATCTTGTCGCTTGCAGAATAGAAGGCTTCGCTGTTGATCTCGGCCCCCTCCTTCTCGACGACAAACCATCCGTTGCCCTTTCGGCGATGAGCCTTGGGGAATCCCAGCCTTGACATGATGCTGCCGATGCTCTGGTACTCGAAGTTCTTCCGCATGACAGGGTTGGTGCAGATGCGCTCCACAATCTCAGCAGTATAGCGGAACTTGATAAACCGCTCAGACGTGTCGGGAGTCGGAACACGATAGAAACGCTTGATTTGCTCCTCAGCATAGTTGGGCACCATGAAGAGCAAGTTGTGCTGTTGCATTTCGGCGATGTCCTCCTGTGTGAGCCAATACACCCATCCTTCCTCGCCACGCAACTTCCGCTCCTTCACCTCCTTGCCAAGAGCCACACACTGGGAGTAGATGCCCACATAGTCCAACGGCTCGTCTCTTGGGCTCACGATGCTCTCCGCAATCCAGGGCGAGTAGCGTCGGTTCTCCGGGTCGGTGATGATCTGCTGGTTGTTGGTGGTACCCGCCACTGTGGCACGATGGTCCAGGTCGCTGCGGAATCGGTCGTAGGGCCTTCGGATGGAGAAATGCAGTTTTGTCATGTTGCTCTTGAAGGCATTGAGGTTCTTGCCGAAAGCGGTGTCGAACTCGTCGAGGCACATCAGGATCTTGCATGAGAAAGCCTCCATGAAGTCCTTGTCGGTGTATATCGCCGCCGACTCGTTGAGGTAGTAGTCGCGGAGCTGCGGCGGCAACAGGTAGTTGAAGAACGTGCTCTTGTAGATGCCGCCCTTTCCCACCAGGATGAGCATCACCTGGTTGACCACCTCCGGAGTGACCCATCCCACCACCATCGCTACGATCCACTTGCAGAAGTATTTCTTGAAGGTGGCCTGGTCGTGGTGGTAGCCCTGATGAGGGATGATGCGTATGCGGTCTGCCAGTTCGCCGATGTAGTCGCGTTTGCCGTCCCATGGTGGCAGCGACCGGAGGTAGTCCTCCACAGGGTCGCACTGCACGGCAAAATCGCTGTGTATGACAGAGATGAGCTTCTGCATGTTGATGTTCATGCCCTCTTCCTCCATCTTCACCCAGATCGAGTTGAGGATGTTGTCATCCAGGTTCACCCACTTCAGAAACTTAGGATTTCCCGCCATGCGGCTCATTATCTCGTGCCTGCCGGTCACCATGTTGCGCTGTATTTGGTATCTCATCGAGAGCCACTGCTTGATATACTTCACGGAAGTTTGCCCACGATACGACTCGCCCTCTCTGAAATAGTGCCAGGAGCCGAACCGCTCCGTCTTCTTGTAGCACGACTTGATGACGGCAGCCGTGTCGGGATATTCGTGAGAGAAATGAGCTTCGGCATAGTCGAGAGCCTCCCTGAATTCGATGCCATAGCGGTTGCAGATGCTTCCGAAGTACATCACATACTCGTTGTGGCGGTGCGGCTCGAAGACGAGCCCCCAGTTGTGGAGCGTTTCCAGTACATGCATCTTCACCTCCTCCATGGTAGGTTTCTCCGCCGACAGTTTGATGCCATTAGCTTTGCTTCCCTTAGTCGCCTTGGAGCGCTCAGCAGCCTGCTTCTTGCTGTTCTTCTTGCGCAGCAGGGAGGAGGTGAACTTAGCCAGTTCCTTGTCGGTGAGGACTATCGGTTCGGCATCCCAGTTGAAGAAGGCCTGTTCATCGTGGGCGAGCCCCGACAACCGTAGGAAGTCCACGCACTGCCGGTCGGCCTTGATGCCCAGCAGGGAGTCGAACAGCGCCATCGCCTTCTGCAGCATCGCCTGGTGCAGTTCCACGAAAGACAGTTCGCATCCCTCGGGTCGCTGATAGCCCACGATGATGCGCAGCCCATTGCCGCTGATGGTGCGGTAGGCGATGAGGACGTGTGGAGAATGTCTGATGCGTTCGAAGAGAATCCCCATGGTCTTAGAGGACAAATGGTCGTAGTCGAGTCCCAGGCATCCCACTTCGCCCATCACGTTTTCCAGCAGCCGGCCCCTGCCGTCCAACTGTGCGGCGAAACAGATGCCAGTCGACAGCGGTTTTACCTTGCTGTCGGCAAGTTGCTTACTCACGGCCAGGGCCTTTCGATACGACTCGGTGATGGCAGCCAGTTCGTGGTTGCGCAAAATCAGATCCTCCAGCTCCTGACGGCAGCTTAGTGGGCGGCTCATCTTAGAGTCGAGCTGAGAGAAGACAGATGGCATGAAACCATCGCATGACGTTGTGAACGCCTTTTTTAATATATTCATTCTTTTTTATATGTTTTATGGCATTACCCATATAGTTAAATTTCTTTCTTTATTTAATTTCTTTCGCGTATGCGTGTGAAAGTAAGAAACGAGGGTTCACCCTTCACATCAGCGTCGGAAGTCCGATAAACAGACGGGTTTAGGGGCGTGAACCCACCCTTCACAGGTATTCACGGAGATGTCACAAATGGCGTCAAACGGTGAACCCTTGGTGCAGCAAAAGTCCGAAAGGTGAACGCTCTTTATATAGGGAGTTTTCCAATAGGAAGTATGCTTAGACAGGTAGATTGTAACCGATGACAAAGATAAAATTAAATACATAAATAACCAAAATCTATATGTTCTACATGTAGAGTATAAAATTAACAAAAATTATGGCTTATATCAAGCATTTTACAAATCTTAACGCCTATTTTGGGCATGTTTTGCACGCAGAAAAGCCCGGATTCGATAGGCGACGTAAGGAAGACCATATCCGTCCGAAGACAATTAAGCGAGTCTAAGACGGAAAAGTTTTAGAGTTGGCCCAGGCCTATCTGCTCACCCGTCATACCCTCAAGACCGTATCGACGGACCGCCAGAAATTTGAGAAAATCTGCGAAATCCTCGACGCCTTGGAGGCCGACAACCAGGCAGCCAATCCCGGCGACGATCCCCTGTTCGAAGGCGGCTATCTGGCCGCCTTCCGCCGCCTGATGACTCAAGTCTGGGATAGATGATTCCGATTCAGGGATGGTGTTGGGGCAGTTATCTTTATGGGGAGTTAAAGAAGTTATCCCATAAGCATTCGTTCTGAGCAAATTGATGACAGCAGAGCAAAAGTACCTTTAGCTTGCATTGAGGAAAATAACTTTTTCCCAAAAACATTTGGAAGTATCACAGAAAAAGTATATCTTTGTATGCAAAGTTTAATTATAAGGAGGTTAAATATGAACATAGAAGAAAAAAAAGCAGATTTTATGCGTCGTTTCAAGGCTTCGAGGGAGCGAAAGGCTGAATACATAGCGCAAATGGAGAAGCGTATGCGTGAGGACTATCGTCGCAGAACAGGTAAGGAAGCAGAATCATTTTGTGTGTTGTAATAATGAAGCAATTAGATTTAGTGAAGATTAATAGGTGTGCACCTTATTTTGGTAGATGAATATGGAATAGACAATGTTGCTGCTGTAATCATCAGAAATGACAATCCTAACCTTGGTAAAGTATTGGCAGAATTTGGAGAAACAATAGAAATGTTTAGCCATAAACCAAGTATAGGTTAATAATGCAATATTCTTCATTCGAGTTTTGATAAGTGCAGAGCTATAGGCTTTGAGGAACCAAAATAACTTTTTCCAAAAAACTGATAGGTATCACTGCTTGTATTATAGTGCGGACTGTCAGTCTTGGTGTAATACAGTTGGTGTATCAGCAAGGTGGTTCCATAATCCTCCTGCATTGTGTCCCTGCGTTCCCATAAGCAGCAATCCCCGCAAGTTGCGAGCAATCAGCATCGAGCATCCTTCATCGTATCCCTGCGTTTCCATAAGCAGCTCTTCAGCAAGGCGGGTTCATTCCCGCACAAAAAAACTGCAGCTCCGCTGCTGGCGTAGACCTCTGATGGTCCGCCAACCATATAGCGAAGCGGTTTGAGCACCGTTTCTGTCCCCTATAAGGGGAACCGAAGGGGTCGTAAAGACTATTGAAAGGGCGGTTGGCACATCCCTTGTCCCCTGAGGGGAAAGGTTGTGCAAATGAGCGTAATGAAAGTTCGCTTTCATATTGCCGAGTGCAGCCAACCTTCTCCATGAGAAAAAAGGGCTTGGAAAAAGCGGTGGACCCTCCCTTAAGGGTAAGGGAGGACTGGTGGGTTTTCGAAGATCTCTTAAGGTTCAAGGGAGGACTGGTGGGTTTTCGAAAGACTCTTAAGGTTCAAGGGAGGACTGGTGGGTTTTCGAAGGTTCAAGAAAGTACTTTTATTTTTTCGAATGTTAACAAAGTACTTGTAGGCTTTCGAAAAACCTCTCTTAATGCTAAGGAGGTTTTTCGAAAGCCTTTTTTAAGCCCTATTTCCTTAAAAAACAGCATATTTTTTAATTATAAGTAGAAAAAAGATAAAATCTTATACGTAATCCAACATAAATTAGTATTTTTGCAATAAAATCACAC
>OKUI01000261.1_pt1 | contig 20684 bp, 17 predicted proteins | sample 1606531 | NCBI WGS metagenome assembly OKUI01 (sample SAMEA3882506, study PRJEB24775) | human gut metagenome | biome: human-associated habitat; feature: intestine environment; material: feces | place: Netherlands | collected 2009/2010
CAAAAGCAGTTTTAGGGTAGGACGCTCAAAATTTTTATTAATTTATGCTAAAGCAGGTCAATCAAATCTTTTTTTCACAACATACGTAGTTTTGCCGTCAGGAATATCCGGATTCTGCTCGAAAATAGGGCATAGTACAGACGTTAATTTATCGGTAGCAGCCTCTGACTGCATATTGATGGTGTAAACCTGATGCTGATAAACTTCCCGGCCTTTGGAATTTTTAAACTTTATCTTCTCGTTATGATTGGGACCAATGGCATGCATACTAATATAGTGAATTTTTTCATCAGGATTCTTTATCCGGGAGTTATTGATGAATTTCCCCTTATAAGACGGGTGTATTTCAACCGTCGAGGCAAAATCATCAATGTACTTAACTATTTCCGGTGTCATCTTCGGTGTTTTTGTCACATCCTTAATGTAATCTGGATATCTGTAATATTTTCCGTCCTGAGGTTTTACTACAACATTCTCCACCTTCTTCTCCGGCTCAAGCGCAGGCTTTTTGTCCTTGGCATCATCCCCGCAGCCTGCCGCCAACAGCAGCGCTACCAGCAGACCTGCTGTAGCCAGATACTTAAATTGCTTTTTCATAATCTTCGCCTCCTTTTTTCATCTGCTTAAGCTTTTTGCTTTTCTATACGCTTATTATATGCCCGGTAACGAAAAAGCGCCCCACCCCAAATGCTATTTTAGGGTAGGACGCTCAAAATTTTTATCAATTTATGCTAAAGCAGCTCATTTAAAAACCTTCTTCATGATTGTTCTGCTCTTGCCGTCCGGAATGGCCTCATTCTGCTCATAAACAGAATACTCAACATATACAACTTTATTGGTATCTGCCTTTACAGACATACGGATATGATAAACCTCCTGCTGATATACTTCCTTCCCCTTAGAATTTTTAAATTTGTTATTGCGATTATGATTGCTGCCATTGGCATGCAGCCAGATACGATGATATTCTTCATTAGGTCTATTAATGCGTGAATCATTAAGGAATTTACCTTTTTCAGACGGCGCCAATTTTACGGTCGAAGCAAAATCATCTACATATTTAATCATCTCAGGCGTCATTTCCGGCGTTTTAGTTACATCATCAAGATAGGAAGGATATCTGTAATATTTTCCCTCTGGCGGTTTAACTACCGGTGCTTGGGCTTTTTTATCTACCTTCTGCTCTGTCTTGGTGTCCGGCTTATCAACTTTCTTCTTGTCCTTGGCATCATCCCCACAGCCTGCCGCCAAAAGCAGCGCTGCAATCAATCCTGCCGTTGCCAAATACTTAAAATGCTTTTTCATAATCTACGCCCCCTTTTTTACATCTGCTTAAGCTTTTTGCTTTTCTCTACGTTTATTATATGCCAGGGAGCGAAAAAGCGCCCCACCCCAAAAGCAGTTTTAGGGTAGGACGCTCAAAATTTTTCGTTTTTTTTAGCTAAAAAAGTTATTTTTCAGTGGAAATTGCTTCTTCCGGCAAAAGCTCAGGCAGTTTTGCCCTTCAGCTTGAGCACTACCGCCAGCAGCAGGCTTACTACAAAGCAGGCGCTGAAGAAGTACAGGGTAAAGCTGTAGCTGTGTGTGCGCTCGTAAATTACGGATAAAAGCAGCGGTCCCGCAATACCTGCCAGGCCCCACGCTGTTAAAATACGTCCGTGAATTGCGCTCAGCTGCTTGGTGCCGAACAAATCACTCAGATACGCCGGCATGCAGGAGAAGCCACCGCCGTAGCAGGTGATGATAATGAACACCAGCAGTTGGAACATAAAGCTTTCATTTACGCCACCCAAAAGGTAGAAAGCCACAATCTCGATAACGAAAAATGCCAGATACGTATTCGCACGGCCAATATAGTCGGAAACAGTGGACCACACAATACGGCCGCCGCCGTTCAGCAGGCCGATGATGCCAACCATAGACGCCGCCGCAATCGGAGACATACCGATAACCTCCTGTGCCATAGGCGAAGCTACAGCCAAAAGACCGATACCGCAGGTGATGTTCGTAAAGAAAATCCACCATAAAGCATAGAACTGCCAGGTGTGCATAGCCTCCTTCACAGTGTACTGCACATGCTCAGGCATCTTTGCCTTAAACTGTCCCTTTCCTGCTGCAGTTTCCTGCTTAAGCGGCTCCAGATAAAGTGCGGAAGCAGTCATAACTACTGCATAAATGCAGGCCAGAATCACAAAGTTTTCAATCAGGCCGTATTTAGCTATCAAAATCTGCATCAACGGACCTGCAACGAGGCTGGCAAAGCCAAAGCCCATAATCGCCAGGCCGGTTGCGAGACCGCGATTATTGGGGAACCACTTCACCAGTGTAGACACCGGTGTAATATAGCCTGTTCCCAGACCGATACCGCCGATAACGCCGTAAAAAAGATATAACAGCAGCAGGCTGTGCTGCGTCAATGCATAGGCTGTACCCAGCAAGCCGCTTACGAAAAAGCACATGGATATCAGACCGCTGCGGCGTGGGCCGTATTTTTCTACATACGTTCCCAAAAAGCCTGCGGAAGTACCCAGGAACAAAATCGCCAGTGAGAAGGTCCAGGTAACTTCCTTCAGCGAAAACCCCATAGCCTGCATAATAGGCTTCGTCAGTACACTCCATGCGTATACGCTGCCAATGCTGATGTGAATGCCGATGGCTGCCAGCACGATCAGCCATCTGTTTTTTGTCTGTTGCATCATGAATACCTCTCTTTATAAGTATTACCTAGTCACCCGGGTTTTCCTTTTGCTCCTTATAAAGAAAAAACGTCTGGGCGATTTTGCCCAGACGGTCGGCGCATACATTCATCTGCCTCCACGTGGTCAATTCCACTTATCCGTCAGGAAGCAGACTGCATTAGGTTATGACTCTATTATACACAAAATTCCGCAATTGTCAACATATAGTGTTTTGTTAATATTTTGTTACTATATAGTGTGGGAAATTCCCCCTTCTGCCTCACTTCGTTCGGCACCTTCCCTTAAAGGGTACAACCCTCAGTCATCGCCTGTGGCGATGCCAACTCCCTTTCAGGGAGCATATAGAAAGTTAGAGTTTCAATATATCATTATATCTTCCCTGAAAGGGAAGGTGGCTGCGAGCTTTGCAAGCAGACGGAAGGGTTGCGATATATCAATTGCGATGCTTTTGCTTCCCCCTTCCGCCTCACTTCGTTCGGCACCTTCCCCTATGGGGCAGGCAAGAAGGCTGAGCTAAAGCTCACACAAACACAAAAAGAGCCGCGCGAACGCGCGGCCCTTCAAATACTCATCATACTAAAATTATTTCTTCCGAAGATTTACAGTTGTCGTATGCTTGCAATGCGGGCAGCAACCCTTACCGCCGCCGGCATCACAACCAATGCAGCCACCGGTTTTATGTGCCTTGATGACCTGCTTGGATGCCAAATACACACAACCAACAATAATCAGACCAATAATCCAGGTTGCCATACGAAACACCTCTTTTATTTTGCATCAATGCTCATAACAGTCTCTTTGTTATATTTCTTAGCCGGACGGAAGAGCAGATACAGGAACGCAATCAGAAAAACAACAGCTACAGCAGTACCGAAGCTGAATGCTTCACCGCCGACAAGCACTCTGCCGAACTGGTAAACCATCAGGCACATGCTGTAAGCATACAAGTTTTGGAAGAGAATAGTTGCCCAGGTCCACTTCTTGCTGTTCATCTCCTGGCTCATAGTGGAAATCGCTGCCAGGCAGGGAGAATCCAGCAGGTTGAACACCAGGAAGGAGAACGCTGCAACAGCACTCGGGAAGAACGCCATAACAGCAGTCCACAAATCAGGCTCATCCTCAGCTGCATCAGCCAGACCGGAAAGAATAGCCATCGTGCTGACGATAGATTCCTTAGCCACAAAGCCGGAGAAAGCAGCAGCCACAGCCTGCCAGCTGTCAAAGCCCAGAGGAGCGAAGATAGGAGCAAGACCGTTACCAATGTAGGCAACAAAGCTCTTTTCAGTATCAACCATAGCAACAGAGCCTTCATCAATACCAAAGCTTGCCAGGAACCACATAACAACGCAGCACAGGAAGATAATAGTACCGGCTTTTTTCAGGAAGCCAGCAACACGCTCCCAGGTATGCAGCAATACGTTCTTAGCAGCAGGCAGATGGTACGGCGGCAACTCCATAACAAACGGAGCAGGATCACCGGCAAACAGCTCAGTCTTTTTCAGAATGATGCAGGCAGTAATAACAGCGAAGAAGCCAACGAAGTACATAATCGGAGCCATGTACCAGTCACCACCCATAATTGCGCCGGAAAGCAAAGCAATAACAGGCAGTTTAGCACCACAGGGGATAAAGGTAGTCGTCATGATAGTCAGACGACGGTCGGTTTCGTTTTCAATAGTACGGGAAGCCATAATACCCGGTACGCCGCAGCCTGCAGAAATCAGCAGAGGAATGAAGCTCTTGCCGCTCATACCGAACTGACGGAAGAAACGGTCCATAATGAAGGCTACACGCGCCATATAACCGCAGTCCTCCAAAAAGCTCAACAGCAGGAAGACAATGGCCATCTGCGGAGCAAAGCCGATCGGTGCACCAATGCCGCCGATAATACCATCAACAACAAGAGATACCAGCCAATCCTCACATTCGGCAGCCTCCATGTGCTCCTGCACCCAAGGCTGAATCCATTCACCGAACAGTGTATCATTGGTGAAATCAGTTACAACAGTACCTACGGTTTCTACAGCAATGTAATAAACCAGGAACATGATAATTGCGAAAATCGGCAGAGCCAGGAAACGGTTCGTTACAATGCTGTCGATTTTATCGGAAATAGTCAGACCGGTATGGCCTTTGACAACTGCATTGCTCATCAGCTCGCCAATGTAGTTATAACGCTCGTTGGTAATAATGCTTTCGGCATCATCATCCAGCGCTTCCTCGCAGGCTGCAACGATTTCTTCAATCTTAGCCTGCTCGCCTTCGCTCAGGCCCAAAGCATCAGCAATTTTCTTATCACGCTCAAACAGCTTTACCAGCAGCCAGCGCTCGCTCATACCGTGCACCTTGTTGCCGGCTTCGCGAGCAATCGCAGTCAGAGCATCCTCAACCTCGCTGCTAAAGCGCATATATTTCGGTGCAGCACCGCCGACAGCTTTAATTGCTTTTTCGGCAGCCTCACCGGTGCCTTCACCCTGCAGTGCGGAGGTTTCCACAATCTCGCAGCCAAGCTCGGCAGCCAGCTTAGCGGTATCAATCTTATCGCCGTTCTTGCGGACGATATCAATCATGTTCAAAGCAATAGTTACAGGATAACCCATCTCCATAACCTGGGTAGTCAGGTACAGGTTACGCTCGATGTTAGAGCCATCAACCAGATTCAGTACACCGTCAACATCATTTTGCAGCAGATAGTTACGGGAAACAACCTCCTCCAAAGTGTACGGAGACAAGGAATAAATACCGGGCAGGTCGGTAATAATTACATCATCATGACCTTTAAGGCCGCCTTCTTTTTTCTCTACAGTTACGCCGGGCCAGTTACCAACATATTGGTTGGAACCGGTCAAATCATTAAACATTGTTGTTTTGCCGCAGTTAGGGTTACCAATCAGGGCAATCTTGATCTGTTTCATCTTTTCCCTCCAAATTATTCTACAACGATGTGTTCAGCTTCGCCGTTACGCAAAGTCAGCTCATAGCCACGTACAGTTACCTCCACCGGGTCACCCAACGGTGCAACCTTACGTACGAATACGCTCACACCCTTAGTCACGCCCATATCCATAATACGTCTTTTTACCGCACCCTCACCAACGAGCTTGGTAACGGTAACTGTTTCGCCAACAGGAACTTCTTTCAATGTTTTCATAACATCCTCCACTTGCATCAGATAAATATTTTGGCTGCCATCTGCTTGCTCAGGGCAATGCGGGCATCCTTCACATTGACGATAAGATTGCCGTCAATTTCAGAAATAACAGTTACAGCTGAGCCTTCTACAAAGCCCAGGTTAGCCAGAAAGCGTTTGATTTCATCCTTGCCGCGAACAGCGCTGATTTTGTTAGTCTCGCCGCGACGGGCCATTAATAAAGGCATCATAATTCCCTCCAAAGAATTTGTTAGCAGATACTAACTTGACACGATTTTTTTAGTAGTTAGGTATTCCTAACTACTATTGAAAGTTTACGTCAGCTATAAATTTTTGTCAAGCATTTTTTGTAAAATCCTACGCTAATTTACAAAATTAGTTAGCTTATGCTGTTATGTTTACAAAAAAACGTCGGCTGACTTTATAGTCAGCCGACGTAAACCAAATCAGCATATTAGCTATAGCTTTTTATTATATCTTTTTGTAGAGAATACGGATAGAATTCAGCACGCACAGCAAAGATACACCGGTATCCGCAAAGACTGCCGCCCACATAGAAGCGTAGCCCATAAGGCCTGCAATCATAATGATAACCTTAACAGTCAGAGCGAAAATTACATTCTGCCAAGCAATCGCACCGGTTGCACGCGCAATCGCAATAGCCTGCGGAATAGCCTTCACTTCGGAATTCATGAAGACAACGTCGGCAGCCTCAATCGCTGCATCTGCACCGCTGCCCATAGCAGCGCCGGCATCCGCACCGGCTAATACAGGCGCATCGTTAATGCCGTCACCAACGAACATAACCGGGCCGTACTTGTTGCGCAGCATATTAAGCTCGCTAAGCTTATCCTGCGGCAGCAGCTGAGCGCGTACCTCGTCAATGCCTGCTTCCTTAGCCACAGCCTGCGCTTCCTTCTGCGCATCGCCGGTGAGCATAGCAGTTACCAGGCCTTGTGCCTTCAAAGAAGCAATTGCTTCCTTAGCATCTTCCTTCAAGGTATCGTTAATCAGCAGCTGGCCCATATATAAGCCATTGTCGGCAACAAGCACCTCGCTGCCGCTTTCGGTAGGAGTATAGCCGCCGTATTCAACGTTAAAGCGTTGCAGCAGCTTGGTATTGCCGCACAGAACCTTGCGTGCGCCAAAGTACGCAACCAGGCCTTCACCGGCAATTTCTTCAAATTTATCGGGACGTACCAGCTCAAGCTTTTCAGCCTTAGCAGCCTCTACGATGCTTACAGCAATCGGGTGGGTAGAAACAAGCTCAGCACTTGCACACAGGCGCAGCAGCTCGTCAGCTTTCATGCCTTCGGCAGCATTAACCTTCTGCAGTACGAAGTTACCCTTGGTAACGGTACCGGTTTTATCCATAACTACGGCAGCAATATTTTTCAAAGCCTCCATAGCAACGCCGCCCTTAAAGAGAATGCCGTACTTGGAGCCGGCGCCGATGCCGGAGAAGAAGGCCAGCGGCACGCTCAGCACCAGTGCGCAGGGGCAGCTGATAACGAGGAAGGTCAGCGCAGTATAAATCCATTTATTCCAGTCGCCGGTAATCAGGGACGGAATCACAGCAGTCAGTACTGCGGCAGCAACAACAAACGGAGTATAGACACGTGCGAAGCGGGTAATGAAGCGGTCAATAGTCGGCTTGCTGGCAGCAGCGTTCTCCACGCTGTCCAGAATACGGGTAACCATGGACTCTTCCAGAACCTTTTCTACACGGATTTTCAGCATACCGGAGGTATTCACGCAGCCGGAAACAACCTCATCGCCATATTTGCGCTTCACAGGCACAGGTTCACCGGTTACCGGGGAGGTATCTACCAGGCTTTCGCCGTCGATAACAACGCCATCCAGAGGAATACGGTCGCCTACGCGTACCAGCAGAATGTCGCCTACGTGTGCATCAGCAGCAGGAATAACCTTCACATCTTCGCCCACCAGCAGGTTGACAACCTCTGGACGCAGGTCAACAGCATCCATAATCTGGCCACGGCTCTTTTCTACCGCACGCTGCTCAAAGTATTCGCCCACACGATAGAAGAACATAACGCCAACAGCCTCTTCCCAAGCCTGAATTGCAAACGCACCTAATGTTGCAACGGTCATGAGGAAGTTTTCGTCAAATACATTGCCCTTGGCAATATTCTTCAAGGCAGTCAGCACAATGCGTCCGCCCAGCAGAATGTAAGCAAAAATCAGGAAGTACATATGATATGCTTCCGGTACCAGTCCCAGCCATTCGGTAATGATGAATACTGCACCGCCAAGTACGATTTCGATAATTGTCTGTTTTTCGCTCAGCTCGGAGAGGATACCGCCGGATTTTTTGCGTTCCTCCAGCTCAGGAGCCAGAGAAGGCTTGCTTTCAGCCTCCAGCAGAACAACACCCTCTTCTACCTTATCAGTTACAGCCTGCATTTTCTCCAGCAGACCGTTGTAATCCTTAGCGCTTACGCGCAGCTTTTTCGTAGTAAAGGTCAGGGTAGCTTCATCAATCTCAGGCATAGCGTTCAGCGCGCGTTCAATCTTGGCACCGCAGTTAGCACAGTCCAGATTTTGCACCAAGTATACTCTGCTCTTGCCGCCCAGCTTAGGACGACGGTCACGCGGTACTACCACTACGTCGGATTCGATAGATGTACAGATTTTCTGAATTTCCGGCAGCAAAGCCTCATGGTCTGCAGCGCTGAGGCGCAGCTGCTTGGTAGCAAAGCTTACGTTAGCATAGGTTACGCCCGGCAGCTCTTTGATTTTGTATTCCATTTTGGCAGCGCAGTTAGCACAGCCAAGGTTTTGCAGAATATATACACGCTTAATTTTATCGGCATCCGGCATACGGCAGGTGCAATTAGCCAGGCTCTCGCCGCATACATCGCAGTACTCCTCATGCGGATGGCAGATTTCGCAATTACAGTCAGCAGGATGACCGGGAACGTGATGTCCGTGTACATGAGCATGTTCGTGGCCGTGGTCGTGTCCGCAACCGCATTCGTCGCCGTGTGCATTAGCATGTTCGTGTTCGTGCTCATGGTCGTGTCCGCAACCGCAGTCGTCGCCGTGTGTATGGGAATGTTCGTGAGCATGCTCGTGCTCATGGTCGTGTCCGCAACCGCATGCGTCGCCATGTGCGTGTTCATGTTCGTGGCCGTGGTCGTGTCCGCAGCCGCATGCGTCGCCGTGCGCGTGAGCATGTTCGTGCTCATGGTCATGTCCGCAGCCACATTCGTCGCCGTGCGCGTGTGCGTGAGCGTGTTCTTCATCTTCATGCTTATGATCATTGCCACAGCAGCAGTCATCGCCATGCTCATGGGAATGCTCTTCATGGTCATGGTCATGATCGTGTCCGCAACCGCAGGCATCACCATGAGTATGCTTAGGCACATGTCCCATAGTTTTATGATCATGATCCTTGCCACAGTGACCGCAGGTACAGCCTACCGGATGCTTGCTGTAATCCTCTACACTATTGATATGGCCGTCAATATGACGAAATGCTCTTACATCGCCGGCACCGTTACGGATATCTTCCAAATCTTTCTTCATTGTATCTACCACCTTTCTTTTCAGGTTGTCTCACTCTTCATATGAGTATCTATTCATATGTAATATAAAAATAATAGGAAAGGTGATAACACCTTTCAGTAAATTCTTTGATACCTATATTATAACACAAATAACGTATGAGTCAATACTCACCCATGAAATTAGTGATAAAAATTCCTAAGAAAAAAATGGGTACAGCACATTCGCCGTACCCACTATAAAAATTGATGGAGAAAATTACTTTAAGATAAGCTCTACGCTTACGCATATCGCTTTAGGACTGCCTTAATCAAACAGGTGGCAGGCAACCCAATGTCCGTGCTCAACCTCTTTCAGCTCAGGCTTAACCTGTACGCAATGCTCGGTGCAGTGCTCGCAGCGGCTGGCAAATGGGCATCCAGGCGGCAGGTCCAGCGGACTCGGGATTTCGCCTTCCAACGGCTCAATCTTTTCACCCGGCTTGAAGTCTACCTTAAACACAGCACCCATAAGTGCCTTGGTGTACGGATGCTTGCAGTGTTCTGCAATACGTCCGTGCTCCAGCCATTCTACTACGTTACCAAGGTACATTACCGCAACCTGATGGCACATCAGGTCTACCAGACCGAGGTCATGGGCAATGAACAGATAGGTAATATTTTTTTCTTTTTGAATGCGGCACAGCAGCTCGCATATTTTTTCCTGTACGGAAACGTCCAGCGCACTGGTTGCCTCGTCGCAGACAATAATCTTCGGTTCCAGTGCCAGAGCGCGGGCAATGCCCAGACGCTGACGCTGACCGCCGGACATGCTGTGCGGATAGCGGTCCTTGAATTCAGCAGGCAGCTCAACCATTTCCAACAGCTCTGCTGCTTTGGCGTCTACCTCGCTGTTTTTAATCAGGCCGAAGTTTTTCAAAGGCTCGGTAAGGATATCCTTTACGAGCATCTTCGGGTTAAAGGCAGCAGTCGGATCCTGGAACACCATCTGGATGTTCTTTCTGTCCTGACGCAGCTGTTCACCCTTGGACTGCATCAAATCATGGCCTTCGAAAATTGCTTCACCGCTGGTAGCAGGGTGAATACGCAGCAAAGTACGCACCAGTGTACTCTTACCGCAGCCGGATTCACCGATGATGCCCAGGGTACGGCCTTCGTATGCACGCAGGTTGATGTCATTGCAGGCAGTCAGAAACTTGCCGCCGTCAACTGCGAATTTTTTGGTAAGGTGGTTAATCTCCAGTACCAGTTTAGTACGTTCATAGGCCGGTCTTTCATTATTGCTCATAATATGTCTTACCTCCTATGACCGGAACTGCCCTCAGCAGCTGTTTTGTATAATCGTCCTGCGGATTAGCAATAACGTCCTCACGCTTGCCATATTCCACAACATGACCGCCCTTCATAACCATCAGCTTGTTGGATACATAGGAAGCAACGCCAAGGTTATGGGTAACCATGATAACGGCAACGCCGTATTCGTCACGAATATCAACAATCTGACGGATAATCTGTGCCTGAGTAGTTACGTCCAGCGCACTGGTAGGTTCGTCAGCCAAGAGGATTTTCGGGCTGAAAATCATGGCCATAGCGATACCTACACGCTGACGCATACCGCCGGACAGCTCAAACGGATAGCTGTTCATGATATTTTCCGGGTTCGGCAGACGCACGTTAGTCAGCATATCACAGCACATCTTATAAGCCTGGTCCTTAGACTTGTCAGGCTGATGCGCCTGAACGTAGTCAATGAACTGTTGGCCGATGCGGCGGATAGGATTAATCATGTTGCCACTGTCCTGGAAAATCATGGACATCTCACTGCCATACATTTTGCGCCATTCATCGGGAGTATTTTGCAATACATCCTTGCCGTCAAAGATGATGCTGCCGCGGCTAACGCGGCCAGCACCAGGCAGGCAACCCATAATAGCGCGGATAACGGTTGTTTTGCCACTGCCGGACTCGCCGACGATAGACATAATCTCGCCCTTATCCAATTCTAAGCTGGCACCGGTTACGGTGAGCTTGTCACCGTAGCTGATGTCTAAATCTTTTACTTCAAGTAGCATTAAGCGTTACCTTCTTTGTAAATTATTAGTTAGCAGATTTGATATCTTTGGTCAGCCAGTAGTAATCGCAAGGCAGGATTTCTGCGTTAGCAATAGATTTGTTGGAAACCATGTTGGTTTGCGGATGACCGAATACCAGGGAAGCTGCGTCGTCGAGGATAACTTTTTGCATTTCGATAACCAGCTCACGACGTTTAGCCGGGTCAAATTCTACGCCCAGTTTATCGGACAGAGCATCAAATTTCGGATTGCTGTAACCGGAACCGTTCTGTTCTTGACCGGTCTTGAGGTACATGTTCATGAATACTTCAGGATCGCCAGCCTGCAGAGTCAGTACGTTGGAAATCAGCAGGTCATAATCACCTTTACGGCCGATACCATCCAGTACGTTGTAGTCAACGTTCTTCAGGTTAACTTTAATGCCGACTTTCTTAGCATCAGCCTGAGTAGCTTCTGCATACAGAGGCAGCTCAGCACGGCCGCTGTAGAATACGAAGTTCAGTTCCAGGTTTTTGCCGTCTTTATCAACAAAGCCGTCGCCGTTGGTATCTTTCCAGCCAGCTTCAGCAAGCAACTTTTTAGCGCTTTCAACATTGTATTGGTTTTTATCGTATTTGTACAGTTCATCATAACCGTAGTCAACAGAAGGCGGCAGGTACGGACCACCGGGAACGAAGGTGTCTTTCAGCAGAACCTTGTTGTAGGTTACACGGTCCAGAGAACGCAGCAGAGCTTCGCGGACTTTGATATCGCCCAACGGTCTGTCAGCACGTACATTCAGACGAGCAAGTACGTCACGCAGGGAAGCGATATTGGAGATGTTGTATTTATTTTTGTCTTTGAACAGCTGCAGGTCGCCTGCTGCAATGTTAATAGCGAAGTCGATTTCACCTTTTTGCAGAGCCATAGCACGGGTGTTAGGATCGTCGATGGTCAGGATATCAACCTCTTTGAACGGAACTGCGCCATCCCAGTATTTTTCGTTTCTAACCATTTCAGCTTTAGCTTTGCTGTAGGATTTTACTGTATAAGGACCGGTGCAGATAGCGCCTTGTTTTGCGGTATCACGGTCTTTAATGGTTTGAGTATCAACGATAATGAACAGAGGGTCACCAAGCATACCGGGCAGAGTCGGTACCGGTTTTTTAGTTTTGATGATTACGTTCTGGCCTTCACCCTTGATGAATTCATATTCGAACATGGATTTTGCACGAGCTGCTTTTTCAAAGGTACGTTGGATAGAAGCTGCTGCCAGCTCACCGGTCAGTTTGGTACCGTTGGAGAAGCAAGCCTTATCGTTGATGTGGAAGGTCCAGGTCAGCTTATCATCAGAAATGGTCCATTTATCAGCCAGCCAAGGAACAGCGTTCATTTTTTTATCGAATTTAACCAGGCATTCGCCCAGGCCGTAACGCATTACAATCCAGCCAAAGTAGTTATCGGTGGTTTCCAGGGAGTCAGCGAAGTTGGTAACACCAAATTTTACAACTTCCTTGTGCTCAGCTTTTTTGTCGCCGCCACAGCCTGCTGCTGCAAATGCCAGTAAACCGATCATAGCCGCTGCTGCGGTAGCTTTAAACATTTTTTTCATTAGTCATCTCTCCATTTCATATACTCATTTAACCCGGCAGACTTCTGCCGGATATCAAAAACTAAGGCGAAAATAATTAATCCTGTACGTCATTACGCGGGTCAAGCACATCACGCAGATTATCGCCCCAAAGGTTGAAAATCATAACGGTAACAAAGATTGCCAAACCGGGGAAGAACATCAGCCACGGTGCAGTCTGCAGCTGCTGACGACCTTCATTCAGCATCAGGCCCCATTCAGGAGCAGGCGGTTGGCTGCCGAAGCCCAGGAAGGACAGACCTGCAAGCTCCATCATCAGAGCACCGATATCTGCTGCTGCGGTAATAACCATCATCGGCAAAATATTGGGCAGGATATGTACCCACAGAATATGAGGCGAGGTACCGCCGTTAACGATTGCTGCTTCTACATAGTCACGACGTTTAATCTGCAGTACCAGGCTGCGGGATAAACGCGCATATTTTGTCCAGCTTACAATCGTCAGCGCGATTACGGCGTTGACAAGGCTGCCACCCATAATACCGGCAACAGCGATAGCCAGAATCATACCAGGGAAGGAAATCATCATATCAGAAATACGCATGATAACCATATCAACCTTACCGCCGAAATAACCGGAAATAACACCCATAGAAGTACCAACGATAAATACGCTGGCTACCAGGAACAATACACCGCTCAGGGAAGCACGCGCACCATAAAGCACACGGCTTAAGCAGTCACGACCCAGCTTATCTGTGCCGAACAGATGACTTCCGCCCGGTGCCATGAAAGCATCCTGCATTGTTGCATGAGTCGGATCATACGGTGCAAGAACAGGTGCCGCAAAAGCAATAGCAATCAGCACCAATACCAGAACTGAGGTTACGGCAAAAGCACGGTTGGTTTTTAAACCATTAATAATTGTTTCCATCTGCTCTTACCTTACCTTTCTCAGACGCGGATCAAGATAGTTATAAGAGATATCAACAATGAGATTGATAACCATATACATCAACGCAATCCACACAACAACACCTTGTACCAGCTGGAAATCACGGTAGGTAATTGCTTCAATTGCCAGACGGCCAAGGCCGGGCCATTGGAAAACAATCTCGATAACCGCAGCACCGCCCAGAAGGTTACCTAAAGACAGACCTAAAAGCGTAATCAGCGGCAGCAGAGCGTTCGGAAGAACCTCTTTCCACAGAATATGGCTTTCACTCATACCACGCGCGCGTGCACCGACAACATAGTCCTGATGCAGCTCTTCCAGAATAGCAGCACGCACCTGACGTGTGTACTTGGAAGACATTGCAAAGGCCAACGTTGCCGCAGGCAGGATAATCGTGTCAACACCAATCGTACCGCCGACAATAGGCAAGAGGTCAAGTTGCAGACCAAAAATCCACAGCAGCATCAAGCCAACCCAGAAGCCCGGCATTGATACGCCAAGGAAAGTAAAGCTGCGTACTACATAGTCAAACCAGCCACCGCGCTTAACTGCAGAATAAATGCCGGCAGGAATAGATACCACCAACATCATTGCAAGGGAAGCCAGAGACAATAGGATAGTACCGGGCAGACGCTCGAACAGCTCCTCAACAACAGGCTTTTTAGCCATAAAGGAGAAACCGAGGTTGCCATGCAGCGCACGACCCAACCAATCCAGATACTGGAAGAAGAAGGGCTTGTCCAGACCTAATTCTGCACGCAGTGCATCAATTTCGGCCTGACTTACAATAATATCCTCGTTACCTGCAATCATCTGGCGAGCTACATCGCCAGGGGCCAGCATTACCAAAGCAAAGGTAATAAAGCTGATACCCAGCAGAACAAGGATGATCTGCCCCAGTCGGGACAGAAGCTGCTTTTTCGTCAAAGCACATCATCTCCATCAAAAAAAATTACCCTTCCTGCAAAATGAGCGCAGAAAGGATACATAATTACAATGTGCACAATTGTAATTATATATATATTTCCGTCGCTAGCAGGAATATATCAACTGAGGAAATCAACCTGACTTAGCCTTGCGGCATCACAGTGGCTTGACCGCTACGGATTTGCACCGTATTCCGATTATTACCTGCATAGGCAGGCACCTCAGAAGAGTATAGATTTGTAAAAGTTCCTTATGTCGGCAAAAAAATAATAAGCTAACACTTATAGATTTATAATAGCACTAATGCTCATTATTTGCAACAAATTTGTTACAAAAGGGTTGCTTAGGCAAACTCTCTTCTCAAAGAAGACAAATAAAATAAAAGTATTATTGACTGAGACAGCATAAAGCCCAGCAAGGCCAGCCATAGTCCGCTGTTGCCCCAAAGCGGCACCAGCTGCCACTGCAAAAGGTAAAATACTAAGAGTGCCATCAGCATCATGTTGCGTACCGGTGCGGTTCTGGTAGCTCCGCAGAAAACTCCGTAAAGCACCATGCCGATACCGGCGCAGACAGGATAGAATAAAACAAACACATTGTAGGTCACAGCCATTGCTACAACCTCTTCAATATTGGTAAACAGGCGGATAAAGAATTCATTGCCCAGATGATAGCCGAGCATCAGAATAGCAGCCAGTACCACCAGCCATTTAAAGGTCATTTTTATGGTAGCGGCAAACAGCTTGCCGTTCTTTGCTCCTACCGCACGGCCGCTAAAAATCGCCGTGCCGTTCGCCATACCGTCAATCAGGTAGCTCATTATATCCTTGAGCTGCAGCAGCACAGCGTTGGCTGCCAGCACCACAGTACCGAAGGAAGCTCCCACCGCCGCAATAATGTTGTTGACGGTCAGCAGGCAGGCAGTACGAATCATCAGGTTGACGTTCACCTGCAGCATGCCGATAAACTCACGCCAATCCAGCAGCTCGCTCCAAGGCAGCGCCTTGTAATCAAAATCACCGTAATAGTACATCAGTACTACACTCAGGATGCCGCCGTACAGCTGACTGAGCAAGGTAGCAAAAGCCACACCGGTAATATCCATATGCAGCCAGAAAACAAACCAGATACTCAGTGCCATGTTCAGCACGTTCATGGAAACCTGCATAAACACGCTGGCACGCACCCGCGTCTGCCCCATGAGCCAGCCCAGAGCTACATAGTTACCCAAAACCAGCGGTGCCCCCCAGATAAGGATGTAATAATAATCACGGCACAGCTCGTTTACCTCCGGTGCAGCACCAATCATGGCCAGATACAGCTCCAAGATAGGCTTCTGGAAAAGAATGCAGCAGGCACTTATCAGCATTGCCAGCACCAAGGGCTTAAAAAAGGCGAGCATACCAAGTCTTTTATCGGCAGCGCCAAAGGCCTGTGCCGCATAACCGGTAGTACTCACACGTAAAAAACCAAATAACCAATATAAATTGTTGAACAAGATAGCGCCCAGGGAAACTGCTGCGATATATTTAGGATCCGGAAGCTGTCCCATAACGGCTGTATTCACCGCACCCATTAAAGGCTGCGTCATTGTCGACAGCATAAACGGTACTGTCAGGCCCAAGTATTCCCTATCAGTCAGCAGGTTCACTCTATCTATCTCCCTTGTTTATTCGCACAAAATTTTATTTTAAAAAAACATCTTGTGTGAATAGCTTATCATATGTTATAATTTATTGCAAGTAAAAAAAGTAGCAATTGCTGAAAATATTTCCGCGGAAATTTTGCCAATCTCCGTCAAAGAATAATTTGTATGCCATTGCTTAATTTTTTAAGCTTTAGTTAGCAGTCGCTAATATAAAAGTACGATTAATAAAAGTATGAGAATTATATCAAAGGAGTGAGCACATGTCTGACACACTAAAGGTATGTGGACTGACGATTGAACGTGGCACTAAACTGCGCACGTACCTGCCTGTCCCGGACACCAATGTAAAAATCCCTCTGACTATTATCAATGGCGAAAAAGATGGCCCCACCCTGCTTATTACCGCAGGTATTCACGGTGGTGAATACCCCGGTATCGCAGCAGCAATGGAGCTGGGCCGCGATATTGAGCCCGAGCACGTAGCAGGCTGCCTGATCATGATGCACCCGGTAAATATCCAGGGCTTTTGGGCACGCCGCGAAATGATTGTACCCGAAGACGGCAAAAACCTGAACCGCGTTTTCCCCGGTGATCCCATGGGAACGCTTGCCGATAAAACTGCATATTTAATCAGCAACAACTTTTTCTCTATTGCCGATTTTTATGTAGACATGCACAGCGGCGATATCCACGAAAGCCTGCATCCCTATGTTTACTATCCCGGCCAGCCTACCCCTGAGGTAGAAAAGAAATCCCGCTCTGTAGCACGCGTACTCGATATGGAATATATGGTACGCTCTTTAGCAACCGGCGGTGCCTATAACTACGCCGCCAGCACCGGACTTCCTTCTATTTTAATTGAACGCGGCGGCGCCGGCCTCTGCCTGCACGAGGATATTGAAGCCTACAAGGATGATATCCGCAACATCCTGCGCAAGCTGAAAATGTTCTCCCTGCCTGTAAAGCCACGCCATCACTCTCCGCGTGATGTAGAAAACCTTATTTATCTGGAAGCTTTGGAAACAGGCTGCTGGCTGCACCACATCCACAGCGGCGATTTTGTTGAAGAAGGCCAGGTTTTGGGACGCATCACCGACGTTTTCGGCAACACGCTGACAACCTATTACGCAGAGCAGACAGGCGTAATCCTTTACGTCTGCCCGGCACTGGCATCTCCCAAGGGCACTATTCTTGTAGCCTACGGCACCATTAAGGAATTTGATGACGAAGAGTAAAATTTAAAGTTTTTCCGGTCTGCTCAAGCAGGCCGGATTTTTTTATGTAAATCATAAACTGCATAAAAATACGCAACAGACATCAGCATCTGTTGCGTAGTAAAATCAACAATTTAATAGTTATATTAACAGCTTAAAGCTTAGTTACCAAAATAAGAGCTGTAAATATTTTTGTATTCACCGCTGCGCTTAATCTCTTTCAGCGCTTCGTTAACCTTCTTCACCAACTCCTGATTACCGTTGGCAACCGCCATACCATATTTGTCTTTATCCAGTACCGTTTCACCGGCAAATTTCACCTTAGCACCATAATTATGAGTGATAAAAAAGCTGGCAACTATTTTAGAAGCAACGAGTGCATCAGCCTTTCCCTCAGCCACGAGCTTAATGCCTGCTTCCGTATCACGCACAGGCACAACCTTAGCATCCTTAGCCTTAGATTTCAAAAGCTCCTCAGCATAGCTGCCTTCCTCGGCAGCAACCGTCTTGCCTGCCAAGGCCGCAAAATCATCGCCTAGCTTGGCATTTTTACTTACGATAACCTTATAGCCATCCTCTGCATAAGCTTCACTGAAGTCAACCAAACGCTCACGCTCCGGTGTAATACTTAAAGCAGCAACAGCCATATCATATTTTTTATCCTGCAGACCTGTTAAGATATTCTTAAAATCAACATTAACAAATTCAACCTTCTCATAGCCCATCTGCTTAGCCACGGCCTTTACCAGTGCAATATCAAAACCGGTATGCACCTTGCTTTGCTCCTGATAATACTCAAACGGAGGGAAGTTGGCATCCGTTGCTACCTTCAGCACTTTACCTTCCGGTGCCTGAGATGCGTTTTTCTCATTGCTGCCGCCACAACCGGAAGGTAAAGTGCTGAATGCAAAGGCCATAACAACACAGAACATCAGCATAAAAAATTTTTTCATAATATTACCTCCACTACTATAAACTTATTAATAAGTTATGCGATTTGTACTGATACCCTTATTATATCTCTTTCGGATAATATGTCAACATTTATTCATGTATTTGTATGATTTTCTTACTACTGCTATTTATACAATAAGGTAAACCAAAGTTAACCGCAAACTCTGGTTAGCACTTAATCTCTATGCAGGAAATTTTTCTCTGAAAACTGTAAAATATTTTGCAAAAACCGCTTGACAAAGCCTTTGCTAACCGCTTATAATTCAGATAATCTCTTTGCACTGCAATTTAGCTACAGTACAAACTGATCAGGCGGTAAACCTTCTTCCGGGTTTTTGCAGCCGGGCCCTCTGGGCAGCAGACCTTGACGCAACGTCTGCGGGACAGTTAACTACTATCTCGCAGGCGTTTTTTGTATGTAAAAGGCCTGCACAAATGCAAAGACCACTTTAGGAGGTTTTATTATGAAATTTGAAAACGATGCCGAAAGAATCGCTATGATTGTTTCCATCAACAGTATTATCGGTAATCTGCTTTTATCATTGGGCAAGCTGATTGCCGGTTTTATCGCCCAATCCGCTGCCATGGTTTCTGACGGTATCCACTCCGCGTCTGATGTTTTCTGTACCCTCATTGTTATGGCCGGCGTAAAATTTTCCAACAAAGCTTCGGATGAAGAGCATCCCTACGGCCACGAGCGTATTGAATGCATTGCAGCTATTCTTTTGGCAATAATCCTGACTATTATCGCTCTGCTTATCGGCTACAGCGGCTACGAAAAAATTGTAGGCGACCCTGCTGAGCTGGAGGTCCCCGGACAGCTTGCTCTGTGGGCAGCAATTATTTCTATCGTTGCCAAGGAAGCAATGTTCTGGTACACCCGCAACGCTGCACAAAAAATCAATTCCGGCGCACTGATGGCGGAAGCATGGCATCACCGTAGTGACGCAATGAGCTCCGTCGGCGCTTTCATCGGTATTTTGGGCGCACGCATGGGCTATCCTATTTTAGACCCCATCGCCAGCTTAGTTATCTGTGTGATGATTTTATATGCTGCCTACGAAGTATTCAAGGATTCTATGGATAAGATGGTTGACCGCAGCTGTGATGAGGAAACAGCAACTGCTATGGAAGAGCTTGTTTCCCGCGTTCCCGGTGTAGAGCATCTCGACAGTCTGCACAGCCGTCTTTTCGGCAGCCGGATTTACGTTGATATTGAAATCAGCGTCAAGGATAACCTTACTCTGCTGCAGGCACATCATATCGCCGAAATGGTGCACACCGCTGTTGAAGCAAACTTTCCGCTGGTAAAGCATTGCATGGTGCATGTCAACCCTTTGAGCGAGGACAGCCACGAAGCCTGCACTATGCTGCCGCCGGATTTACGTCCGCACGATCAGAATAATTAAATAAAACTCAGCTTACGCCACACAAAAATAATTTTAAATTTTTCTTGATATACCCTCTTGACAAGCTATCTTAAGGGGGTATATAATTTAGGCAATTAGTGAATGATTGCTCATATGTATGGTAATGTTTCCCAATAAATGTATGGAGGTATCTGCTAATGAAAAAGATGTTATTTATTCTTGTCAGCATGCTGTGCCTGCTTTTATCAGCCGGCTGCGGCAGCGACAAACAGGCAACGCAAACACCTGCCGCCGACAAGGTGTTGCGTGTAGCAACATCACCTGCTTCTCCGCCCTTTGAGCTTTATCTCAAGGAGCAAAATAAATTTACCGGCTTTGATATTGATTTAATCAACGATGTAGCTAAAAAAATGGGCTATAACAAGGTTGAATTTGTAAACACCCCGTTCGACGAGCTTCTGCCCGGTCTTAATCATAAGAAATATGATATTGCCATGAACAACTTCAGTAAAACCAAGGCACGTTCCATTGACTATGCTGCAAGTGATTCCTATGCTAAAGCTGCTTTCTCCATCGTTGCCAAAAAAGACAGTA
>OKUI01000266.1_pt1 | contig 20345 bp, 19 predicted proteins | sample 1606531 | NCBI WGS metagenome assembly OKUI01 (sample SAMEA3882506, study PRJEB24775) | human gut metagenome | biome: human-associated habitat; feature: intestine environment; material: feces | place: Netherlands | collected 2009/2010
GACCTCAGAAAAATCCAGATCTCCCTCGTTGTACCGCTCCACCAGCTTCTCATAGATGCCAACGGGGGTGCCGCCGGTAGCCAGACCCAGCACGCAGTCGGGCTTCATGATGACCTGCGCAGAAATGATGTTTGCTGCCTTGCGGGACATATCGGCGTAGTCCTTTGTACGAATGATCTTCACGATAAACGACCTCTCTTCTTCATTTACTCTTTGTGGGCAGTGCACAGCGGCACACGCCCGCATCTGGTTCAAGTTTATCACATTTGCCGCAGGAAAGCCACAAAACGGCACAATTTTTCCGGTTTTCCGTTTCTTTTGGAAAAAGTGCCTTAAAAACCGGTGGAAGTATCGTTTTTTTGCACAAAAGGTGCGCGCAGGGGGTCAGTCCGCAAAACCGGCCTTTTGCAGGGCGGTGAGCAGCAGCGGGATGAGCACCAGCTGCGCCACGATGCCCGGCACGGCGGTAAACAGTGCCCCGGACAAAAAGGCACTGAAGGGGAAGCTGCCGCCGGTCAGCCCGGCCAGCACAAACCGCACGATGCCCCAGACGATGCGCCCGGACACCATAGCGGTCAGCAGTACGGCGTAGAGCGTGGGCAGGCTGTGCTTTGCCCTGCGCCACAGCAGCCCGGACACCAGCCCGTAGGTAGCCAGCTCAAAGGCCATGGAGATGGCCACCGGGAACATGGGGGGCATGCCGAACAGCACCGAGCGCAGCAGCGGGGCGGCAAAGCCCACAGCCAGCCCCCACGGGCCGCCCAGCACAAAGCCGCACAGCAGCACCGGGAAGTGCATCGGGCAGAGCATATTGCCCACCTTGGGTACCTGTCCGGTGAGCAGGGGCAATACAAAGGCCAGCGCTAAAAACAGGGCGGCCAGCACCAGCTGCCGCATAGGCGAAGCGTTTTTGGTTTTCATAAGGGTTCCTCCATTTTCAGCCGCAAAATAAAAAGGAGCCTGCCCCGGCATTCCATGCCAAAGGCAGACCCCTTCGTGGCGTCTGTTTCAAAAAATATTGCTTGCTGGGATAAGCGGCAGGCTGCTGCCCGCCCGTGTCCGGCTTCCTGCCGGAACGATGGTCAAAAGTATAACAAACCATTTTGCCCCTGTCAAGCGGGGCGGGATGTCTGCAAAATAGACAAAAATCGGTCTATTCGCAAAAAAATTTCCCCGGGGCTGTACATTTTGCTGGAAGAAGCTTGACCTTTTTGCGCAGAATGGATAATATAAAATTGAAAAAAAGCGCGCTGCGGCAATCTTGACGCCGGGGCGCTGACGAGAGGCTTTTTTGAGCGCATGAATTCTGAGGTTCATACGGGAGGACCATCATGACAAATGCTGAAAAACTTACCCTGAAAAAGCACGCCTGCCACATCCGCATGGGCGTGATCGAAGGGACCCACAGTGCAGGCTGTGGTCATCCGGGCGGCAGTCTGAGCATCGCAGACGTGCTGTCTTATCTGTACTTTAAGGAATTGAACATCGACCCTGCCCAGCCCAGGATGGCCGACCGCGACCGTCTGGTGCTGTCCAAGGGTCATGCCGCCCCGGCGCTGTACGCCGCGCTGGCAGAGCGGGGCTTCTTCCCGGTGGAGGAGCTCAAGACCCTGCGTAAGATCGGCAGCCGCCTGCAGGGCCACCCCAACATGAACAGCGTGCCCGGCGTGGATATGTCCACCGGCAGTCTGGGTCAGGGCATCTCCGCCGCCTGCGGCATGGCACTGGGCGCAAAGCACGCCGGCTCTGCCGTGAACGTTTACGCCATTCTGGGCGACGGCGAGGTGGAAGAGGGCGAATGCTGGGAGGCCTTTATGTTTGCCGCCCACTACGGCCTTTCTAACCTGTGCGTGATGCTGGACCGCAACCATCTGCAGATCGACGGCACCACCGAGACCGTGATGAACAGCGCCCCGCTGGAAGATAAGCTGCGCGCCTTCAACTTCAATGTGGTCACCATCAACGGCCACGACTTCGACCAGATCGAGAGCGCCGTGCAGGCTTTCCACGCCGAGACCGAAAAGCCCACCTGCATCATTCTGGATACGGTCAAGGGCACCGGCGTTTCCTATATGACCAATTCCGTTGCATGGCACGGCAAGGGCCCCAACGATGAAGAGTATCAGGTGGCCATGAACGAGCTGAACGCCGCCTATGCCGCGCTGGAACAGGAGGAGAAGTGAGATGGCAGACGTGAAAAAGATCGCGACCCGCGACAGCTACGGCAACACCCTGAAGGAACTGGCCGCGGAAGGCCACGATGATCTGGTGGTGCTGGACGCCGATCTGGCCGCCGCTACCAAGACCGGTATATTCCAGAAGGCATACCCGGACCGTCACTTTGACTGCGGCATCGCCGAGGGCAACATGGTAGGCGTGGCAGCAGGTCTGGCCACTATGGGCTATGTGCCCTTTGTTTCCAGCTTTGCCATGTTTGCAGCCGGCCGCGCCTTTGAGCAGGTGCGCAACTCTGTGGGCTACCCCCACCTGAACGTGAAGATCGGCGCCACCCACGGCGGCATCTCCGTGGGCGAGGACGGTGCTTCCCACCAGTGCTGCGAGGACTTTGCCCTGATGCGCAGCATCCCCGGCATGACCGTCATCTGCCCCGCCGATGATATCGAGGCACGCGCCGCTGTGCGCGCCGCTTACGCCATGGAAGGCCCCGTCTACCTGCGCTTCGGCCGTCTGGCTGTGCCGGTGTTCCACGATGAGGCCAACTATCACTTTGAGCTGGGCAAGGGCGAGCAGCTGACCGAGGGCAACGATATTGCCATCATCGCCACCGGCCTGATGGTCAACGAGGCACGCATGGCTGCCGAGCAGCTGGCTGCCGAGGGCATCCACGCCCGGGTCATCAACATCCACACCATCAAGCCCCTGGACGAGGAGATCGTCCTCAAGGCGGCAAAGGAGTGCGGCAAGGTCATCACCGCCGAGGAGCACAACGTTATCGGCGGTCTGGGCGAAGCTGTCTGCGCCGTTCTCAGCGAGAAGCTGCCCACTCCCGTGCGCCGCGTGGGCGTGCAGGACGTGTTCGGCTGCTCCGGCCCCGCATGGGACCTGCTGAAGAAGTTCGGTCTGGACGCTGCCACCATCTGCAAGACCGCCCACGAGATGCTGGGCAAGTAAGCGCTTTTTACAGCAGTACGAATTCGATTTTTAAAGCCGCCGCACAAAACACTGTGCGGCGGCTTCTTTTTGCCTCTATAACTGTCCTCTGCACAAGGACAACGGTGAAATGAAAGCCTGCGTTTTGTCTGCGTTTTATATCGAAAAGAAAAATGTGCGACTGGATTTATAAAATAAATAAAACCGTTCAAAAACAAGAGATAAAAAAGAAATAACACGATTGTTCAAGTATATTTGTTTAAAAGTGAAATATGCTCATGGACTGAAATTGTACAAAAATCATGGGATTTTTTGGGCGTTACGTTAGACAAACCGCAGAAATGAACGCACAGCGCGGCACCCTGAATATCATGCTGGAGACCGAGGTTCAGTCGCTGGACCCGCAGGTAGCCACCGACGGCACCTCCTTTGAGGTCATCGCCAACTACACCGACGGCCTGATGCAGATGGATGCGAACGGTGCAGCCGTGGAGGCTCTGGCAGAGAGCTATGAGCTGAGCGAGGACGGCAAGACCTACACCTTCCACCTGCGGGATGCCAAGTGGTCCAACGGCGAAGCCGTTACCGCTGCCGACTTCGTGTTTGGCTGGCAGCGCGCTGTGGACCCCGCCACCGCTTCCGAGTATTCCTATATGCTGTCGGATATCGGTCAGGTGGTCAACGCTGCCGAGATCATTGCAGGCGAGAAGCCCGTCACCGATCTGGACGTGACTGCTGTGGACGACAAGACGCTGGAAGTCCAGCTGAACGTTCCCGTCAGCTATTTCCTGAGCCTGATGTACTTCCCCACCTTCTATCCGGTCAACGAGGCGTTCTACAACACCTGCAAGGACACCTTCGGCACCAGCCCCGACACGGTGCTGTCCAACGGTGCGTTCAAGCTGACCGACTACCAGCCTGCCGCAACCGCCTTTACGCTGGAAAAGAACCCCGATTACTACGATGCCGGCAAGATCGCTCTGGACGGTCTGGCCTATCAGGTCATCAAGGACAGCCAGCAGGCACTGATGAGCTACCAGACCGGTGCTCTGGACATGACTCTGCTGAACGGCGAGCAGGTGGATCAGGTCAAGGATGACCCCGAGTTTACCAGCGTGGGTGCCGGTTACCTGTGGTACATCAGCCCCAACATCGGCAGTGTGCCGGAGCTGGCCAACGAGAACCTGCGCAAGGCCATCACCTTTGCACTGGATCGTGACGCCATTACCGGAGACGTGCTGAAGGACGGCTCTGCACCCTGCTACACTGTCGTTCCGCCGCAGTTCGCCACCGGCCCCGACGGCAGCGATTTCAGCGCCGACCAGACCAAGTTTGCAGAGTTCTGCGCTTATGATGCCGACAAGGCCAAGGAGTACTACGAGCAGGCCAAGAGCGAGCTGGGCAAGGACTCCTTCACCTTCAACATGGTGGTGGATGCCGACGATGCACCCCAGAAGGTGGCACAGGTCGTCAAGGAGCAGCTGGAGACCACGCTGGCAGGCTTTACCCTGAACCTGACCGTGGAGCCCAAGAAGCAGCGCGTGCAGGATATGCAGGACGGCAACTTTGAGATCGGCCTGACCCGCTGGGGCCCCGACTACGCCGACCCCATGACCTATCTGGGCATGTGGGTGACCGGCAACTCCAACAACTACGGTCTGTGGAGCGATGCCGACTACGATGCCATCATTGACGAGTGCACCACCGGTGACCTGTGCACCGACCCCGAGGGCCGCTGGGCTGCCCTGTACGAGGCAGAGCAGATCGTTCTGGAGCAGGCGGTCATCTTCCCCCTGTACGGCCAGTGCAATGCCGAGATGGTCTCCTCTGCCGTTACCGGTGTAGCGTTCCACCCTGTGGCACTGAACCGCGTGTACAAGAACGCCGCTAAGAGCGAGTAAAACTGAAAGCACACTGAACAAGGCCGCACAGTGGCCCGCAAAAAGCCACTGTGCGCCTTTTTGGCATTGTGCCTGTCCGCGGCAGACGAACGACTGACCGCGAGATCCCGGAAGGAAAAAGGGGGTCCACCCGACGTGAAAAAATATACGCTCAAGCGAATCCTGACCTCGCTGTTCACGCTGCTGGCAATTCTGCTGGTGCTGTTCATCCTGATGCAGCTGATGCCCGGTTCGCCCTTCAATGATGAAAAGCTGACGCCCGATATGCGGGCAGCCCTGTATGCAAAGTACGGCCTTGACCAGCCCATCTATATCCAGTTCTTCCGCTATGTGGGCAATATGCTCCGGGGCGATCTGGGTGTCAGCTACAATATCTCCAAAAATACGCCCATCTCCCAGCTCATCCAGTCCCGTCTGCCCATCTCCATTCAGGTGGGCGGCATGGCGGTCACGCTGGGTGCCATCGCAGGTCTGGTGCTGGGCATTCTTGCCGCTTTGAAGCGGGATACCGTGGTGAACTCCATCGCCACCATCATCTCGGTCATCGGCGTGTCGGTGCCGTCCTACGTTTTCGCACTGGCCCTGAGCTACACCTTCGGCTTCAAGCTCCGCTGGTTCCCGATGCTCTTCTCCGCGAAGGACATCTTCGGGTCCAGCGTATTGCCCAGCGTGTCGCTGTCCATGTTCACCATGGCGTCCATCGCCCGCTTCACCCGCAGCGAGATGATCGAAGTCCTCGACTCCGATTATATGCTGCTGGCCGAGAGCAAGGGCATTTCCGGCCCGGCGCTGATCTTCCGCCACGCGCTGCGCAATGCGCTGATCCCCATTATCACCGTGCTGGCCCCGCTGATCGTGGACCTGATGACCGGCTCGCTGGTGGTGGAGAAGATCTTCGCCATTCCCGGTGTGGGCAGCCTGCTGGTGACGGCCATCCAGTCCAACGACTACAATGTGGTCATCGGCCTGAGCTTCATCTACAGCGCCATGTACATTGGCATCATGCTGGTCGTTGACCTGCTGTACGGCATCATCGACCCGCGTATCCGCTTGGCAAAGGGGGACAACTGATATGGCAGAAAAAGCGATTCACCTGGGCGGTGAAGCCACGGCTGATGCCATCGTCAGCGCGGTGGATACCATGTATTCCGAGCATACCTTCAACGAGAAGGACTTTGTGCTCAAGCATAACGACGCAGAGATCGCAATGGACTCGAACTTTGCCGCACAGAGCTTCTGGAAGGATGTGCGGGTGCGCTTCTTCCGCAAAAAGAGCGCGGTGCTCGGCCTGATCCTCGTTGTCTTTATCGTGCTGCTGGCGGCATTTGGCCCCGGCATGAACGAGTATACCTACTCCGGTCAGGAGCTGAGCCAGAAAAACTTTGCGCCCCGCGTGCCGGGCATTGAGCAGTTCGGCATTCTGGACGGCAGCGAGAAGATGAGCACCACCACCGGCACCAAGGTGACCAACGCCTATCAGGAAAAAGACAAGCTGGACGTCTACTACTGGTTCGGTAGCGATCTGTACGGCCGCGATATCTGGACCCGTACATGGGAAGGCGCCCGGGTCTCCCTGATCATCGCGGTGGCGGCGGCCATCATTGATATGGTCATCGGCATGAGCTACGGCCTGATCTCGGGCTACTTCGGCGGCAGAGTGGATATGGTGATGCAGCGCTTTCTGGAGGTAGCCAACGGCATCCCCCGGCTGGTCATCGTCACGCTGCTGCTGCTCATATTGCAGCCCGGCATGGTGACCATCATCTTTGCCCTGATGCTGACCGAGTGGGTGGGCATGAGCCGCATCGCCCGCGCGGAGATGCTCAAGCTGAAGGATCAGGAGTTCGTTCTGGCCTCCCGCACGCTGGGCGCCGGCAGCTTCTTCATCATCTTCAAGGAAGTGCTGCCCAACATCATCGGACCCATCATCACGCAGGTCATGTTCAGCATCCCGACTGCTATCTTCACCGAGGCGTTCCTCTCCTTCGTGGGTCTGGGCATCCCGGTGCCGCAGTGTTCGCTGGGCTCTCTGATCAGCGAGCTGTACAACAGCTTCACCACCCACCCCTATCAGATCATCCCGCCCATTGTGGTCATGAGTCTGCTGATGCTCAGCTTCAACCTCGTGGCGGACGGCCTGCGCGAGGCGCTGGACCCCAAGATGAAGAGTATGTAAGGAGGAACACCCCATGCCTGAAGCAAAAAAAGAACAGGTCTTGTCGGTGCGAGACCTTGATATCACCTTTAAGACCACCGCAGGCCAGGTGCACGCCATCCGCGGTGTGAACATCGACCTGTACAAGGGCGAGACGGTCGCGCTGGTGGGCGAGTCCGGCTCCGGCAAGTCCGTCACCATGAAAGCCGCCATGGGCATTCTGGCCAAGAATGCCACCGTGAACAGCGGCAGCATCCGGTTCAGCTACCACCACGCCGACGGCAGCCCGGAGACCGTGGACCTGCTGCAAAAGGACAAAAAGTGGATCCGCCGCCACATCAACGGCAAGCGCATCGCCATGGTGTTTCAGGACCCCATGACCAGCCTTGACCCCACCATGACCATCGGCAAGCAGATCATGGAGGGCATGCTCTGGCACTTCAAAATGCCCAAGGCCGAAGCCTACAAAAAGGCGCTGGAGCTGCTGGAAGAGGTGGGCATCACCGATGCCGAAAAGCGCATGAAGAGCTACCCGCACCAGCTGTCCGGCGGTATGCGCCAGCGCGTGGTCATTGCCATTGCGCTCTCCTGCGACCCCGACCTGCTCATCTGCGACGAGCCCACCACCGCGCTGGATGTGACCATTCAGGCCAAAATTCTGGAGCTGATCCGCCGCATCCAAAAGGAGCGCGGCATCTCGGTCATCTACATTACCCACGACCTTGGCGTTGTGGCAAAGGTGGCAGACTATGTGGACGTGATGTACGCCGGCAAGATCGTGGAGACCGGCACCATCGACGAGATCTTCTACGACCCCAAGCACCCCTATACATGGGGTCTGCTGTCGGCCATGCCCGACCTTGACACCGCCGACGACCGTCTGTATACCATTCCCGGCTCGCCGCCGAACCTGCTGCACGAGAAGCCCGGCGATGCCTTTGCACCCCGCAACCGCTTTGCGCTGAACATCGACGACGAGATCGACCCGCCCATGTTCAAGATCAGCGATACCCACTATGCGGCAACATGGCTGCTGGACCCCCGGGCCCCCAAGGTGGAGATGCCGCCGGAGCTCAAGGAGCGCATTGCCCGCATGAAAGCAGAAGCAAAAAAGATCGAGGAGGCGGAATAAATGGCAGCACAGAGCACGACCCCGCTGCTGAAGGTCGAAGGGCTGAAGCAGTATTTCCGCGTCAATAAGAATTTCACGGTCAAGGCGGTGGACGATGTCAGTTTTGAGATCTACCCCGGCGAGACCTACGGTCTGGTGGGCGAGTCCGGTTCCGGCAAGTCCACCATCGGCCGCAGCGTCATCCGCCTGTATGACCCCACTGCCGGCAAGATCACCTTTGAGGGGCAGGATATCAGCGGCAGGCTGAATTACTTTGAGCTTGACTGCGGGGCGGACGACGCCGAGATAAGGCACGCATTATTTGAAAGGCTTAGAAACCCATGAAAGAATTATCACTGAATATCCTTGATATCGCTCAGAATTCCGTCAAGGCGGGCGCAAAGGACATTGACATACGCCTGACCGAGACGGCGGATACGCTGACGATAGAGATAACCGACGACGGCTGCGGCATGGACGCTGAGGCGGTCAGGGGAGTTATCGACCCGTTCTTCACTACAAGGACGACGAGAAACGTCGGCCTGGGAGTTCCGCTGCTGAAGCTCGCCGCAGAGCAGACGGGCGGGGGGATAGAGATATCCTCCGTCAGCGAGAGGGACGACCCGCAGCGGCACGGGACAAGGGTAACGGCAAATTTCAATAAAAAAAACATTGACTTTACACCGCTCGGCGATATCGTATCCACGGTCACGGCGCTCATTCAGGGCGCGCCGGGGATAGAGTGGCGCTTCATCCATGAGACGCCCGCCGGCAAGGTCGAATTGGACACACGGGAGCTTCGCCAAGTGCTCGGCGATGTGCCGCTCGACAACTTCGAGGTCATAAAATGGGTTGAGGATTATCTCAAAGAGGGGTACGTTTCACTCATATAAATATGTTACTAATTTAAGAGAGGATAGATATTATGAAATCATTGGCTGAGCTTGCTGCTATCAGAGAAAAGATGAAAGACAAGGTCATCCTGCGTGAAGGCACCGGCGAGATCAGAGTAGTCGTCGGCATGGCGACCTGCGGCATCGCCGCCGGAGCAAGACCCGTTCTCAACACCTTCGTCGAGAAGGTCAGCGAGGCCGGTCTCGGCGAGAAGGTCACCGTTTCTCAGACGGGCTGCATCGGCGTTTGCCAGTATGAGCCGATAGTTGAGATCTTCGAGGCGGGCAAGGATAAGGTCACTTATGTTAAGATGACCCCCGAAAAGGCTGCTGAGGTCGTTGAGAAGCACCTCAAGGGCGGTCAGATCGTTGACGAATACACCATCAGCAACGCTATCTCATAATGGAGGTTAAATAATATGATTCGTTCCCATGTTTTGATTTGCGGCGGCACGGGCTGTACCTCATCGGGCAGCAAGGTGCTCATGTCCACCTTTGAAGAGGAGCTTAAGAAGCAGGGCCTCGAGGACGAGATAAAGATAGTCCAGACCGGCTGCTTCGGCCTTTGTGCGCTCGGCCCCGTTGTCATCGTCTACCCCGAGGGCACCTTCTACAGCCACGTCAAGAAAGAGGACGTTGCCGAGATAGTCGAGGAGCACCTGCTTAAAGGCCGCCTTGTGGACAGGCTCGTCTACAAGGATGTTGCCGAGGAGGTCAAGGACGCTGCCGTGAGGCACGTTTCACTCAACGACACCAACTTCTATAAGACTCAGAAGAGAGTTGCGCTGCGTAACTGCGGCCTCATAAACCCCGAGAATATCGACGAATATATCGCAATGGACGGCTATGCCGCTCTGGGCAAGGTGCTGACTGAGATGACCCCCGAGCAGGTCATCCAGGAGGTCAAGGATTCCGGCCTCAGAGGCAGAGGCGGCGGCGGATTCCCGACCGGCCTCAAGTGGAGCTTCACCGCGGCGAACGCAGCGGATCAGAAGTATGTCGTCTGTAACGCCGACGAGGGCGACCCCGGCGCATTCATGGATCGTTCCGTGCTTGAGGGCGACCCGCACTGCATCGTCGAGGCAATGACCATCTGCGGCTACGCCACCGGCGCTACCGAGGGCTATGTCTATGTCCGCGCGGAGTACCCCATCGCAGTCAAGCGCTTGCAGATAGCTATTGACGAGGCAAGGGAATACGGCCTGCTCGGCAAAAATATATTTGACTCCGGCTTTGATTTCGACCTCCACATCCGTTTGGGCGCAGGCGCGTTCGTCTGCGGCGAGGAGACCGCTCTTATGACCTCCATCGAGGGTAATAGAGGCGAGCCCCGTCCCCGCCCGCCTTATCCGGCGGTCAAGGGTCTGTTCGGCAAGCCGACCACCGAGAATAACGTCGAGACCTTCGCAAATATCCCGCAGATCATCCTCAAAGGCGCCAAGTGGTTCGCTTCCATGGGCACCGAGAGATCAAAGGGCACCAAGGTCTTCGCGCTCGGCGGCAAGATAGTCAACACCGGCCTTGTTGAGATCCCGATGGGCACCACCCTCAGAGAGATCATCGAGGATATCGGCGGCGGCGTGCCTCACGGCAAGAAGTTCAAGGCTGCTCAGACCGGCGGACCCTCCGGCGGCTGTATCCCCGCAAGCCTTATAGACACCGAGATAGATTACGATAACCTCACCGCCATCGGCTGCATGATGGGTTCGGGCGGCCTCATCGTCATGGACGAGGACAACTGCATGGTCGATATCGCGAAGTTCTTCCTGAACTTCACCGTCGACGAATCCTGCGGTAAGTGCGCCCCCTGCCGTATCGGCACCAAGCGTATGATGGAGCTGCTTGAGAAGATCACCGACGGCAAGGGTACCCTCGAGGATATCGACAGACTTGAGGAGCTGGCTTACTACATCAAGGAGAATTCTCTCTGCGGCCTCGGCCAGACTGCTCCCAACCCCGTTCTTGCGACTCTCAAATTCTTCCGTGACGAGTATGTCGCTCACGTTGTGGATAAGAGATGCCCCGCAGGCGTGTGCAAGAAGCTGCTTAACTTCTCCATTGACCCCGAGAAGTGTAAGGGCTGCACCCTCTGCGCCAGGAAGTGCCCCGTCGGCGCTATCAGCGGCACGGTCAAGAATCCTCACACGATCGACACGACCAAGTGCATCAAGTGCGGCGCCTGCATGGATAACTGTAAGTTCGGCGCTATCAGCAAAGGCTAATAGAGGAGGCATAAGCTAATGGAAATGGTAAACATAAAGATAAATAATATGCCCCTGAGCGTACCCAAGGGCATTTCGATCCTTGAAGCGGCGAGATATGCGGGCATCGAGATCCCCACCCTCTGCTACCTCAAGGATATGAACGAGATCGGCGCCTGCCGTATCTGCATGGTCGAGGTCAAGGGAGCCCGTTCGCTCGTCTCGGCTTGCGTGTTCCCCGTCAACGAGGGCATGGAAGTGCTCACCAACACCGAGAAGGTCAGAAAGAGCCGCAGGCACACCCTTGAGCTGGTTCTCTCCACCCACAGGAAGGAATGCCTCTCCTGCGTACGCAGCGGCAACTGCGAGCTTCAGAAGCTCTGCCGCGACTACGGCGTGACCGATGAGAACGCCTTCGCAGGCGAATACCCCGCATTCCAGTATGACGACTCCGCTCCCCACATGATAAGGGATAACAGCAAGTGCGTCCTCTGCCGCCGCTGCATCGCCGCCTGCGACAATCAGGCTATCAGCGTTATCGGCGCAAACGCCAGAGGATTCGACACTCACATCGGCTCCCCGTTTGAGCTGCCTCTTTACGAGTATTCCTGCGTCTCCTGCGGTCAGTGCATAGTCAACTGCCCCGTAGGCGCTCTCTATGAGAAGGACGACACCGCCAAGGTCTTTGAGGCCATTGCGGATCCCGATAAGTATGTCATAGTCAACACCGCTCCCTCTATCAGAGTCACTCTGGGCGAGGCGTTCGGCAACGAGATAGGCACCAACGTGACCGGCAAGATGGTCGCAGCCCTTCGCAGGCTCGGCTTCAACAAGGTCTTTGACACCGATTTCTCCGCCGACCTCACCATCATGGAGGAGGCAAACGAGCTGCTTGAGAGGATAAGCGACGGCGGTGTGCTGCCCCTTATCACCTCCTGCTCACCCGGCTGGGTCAAGTATTGCGAGCATTACTTCCCCGAGCAGATAGATCATCTTTCGAGCTGCAAATCCCCGCAGCAGATGTTCGGCGCGGTCGCCAAGACCTGGTACGCCAAGAAGATGAACCTCGACCCGAAGGATATCGTGGTCGTCAGCATCATGCCCTGCACCGCCAAGAAGTTTGAGTGCGGCAGAGACGATCAGTCCGCAAGCGGCTACCCCGACGTCGATTACGCTCTCACCACCAGAGAGCTTGCAAGGATGATCGAGACCGCAGGCCTCAACTTCAACCTCCTGCCCGACGAGGAATTCGATAATCCTCTCGGCGAGGGCACCGGCGCGGGCGTCATCTTCGGCGCGACCGGCGGCGTCATGGAGGCCGCTCTCAGGACGGCAGTCGAGACCCTCACCGGCGAAGAGCTTGAGAGCCTTGACTTCACCGAGGTCAGAGGCACCGAGGGCATCAAGGAAGCCACCTACACCGTCAACGGCATGGAGATCAAGGTATGCGCCGCAAGCGGCCTTGCAAATGCCAAGAAGGTCATGGAGGATATCAAGAACGGCGTAAGCCCCTATCACTTTGTTGAGATAATGGCTTGCCCCGGCGGCTGCGTAAACGGCGGCGGTCAGCCCGTCCAGCCCGCAAGCGTTCGCAACTTTGTCGACCTCAAGGGTATCAGAGGCAAGGCGCTCTATGAAGCGGACAGAAACCTCCCGCTCAGAAAGTCGCATGAGAGCGAGGCTGTCAAGACCGTCTACAGAGAGTTCTTTGAGAAGCCGGGCAGCCATGTTGCCCACGAAGTGCTTCACACCCACTATGTCAAGAGGGGCAAGTACTCCAAGTAATCAATAAAACTGCCGCTGTCGGGCGTTTGCTCGGCGGCGGCTTTGCATATTTATACGGCAAAATGCCCGATAATGATGAAATATACGCCCCTGCTTTGTGAAAACATCTCAAAATCGGTCAAATTCCCGCCGAAGCGGCGAAAAAGGGTTGACAGATCGGCTACGGCGAGTTATAATATGAAAAAATTGATAGAGGTTGCGGAAGCGATCAGTAGCTCTCGTCATACGCCGGCAAGCGGACGAAAGCGAAAGGCAATTCCGCCGAAACTGCAATTCGATTGCCGTCGGTTTGCTGTTGGGGCCGCATTTAAGAGATGCGGTACTGTCACGCAGATATGCGTGGAGGGCTATCAACGGTATTTTTATTATTTTCGGAATAAAAAGCCTGTGATACCCTTTCGGGGTCGCAGGCTTATTTTATTACATTTTTTAAGGAGATGCTTAAAATGAAAAACACCAGAAGAGTAATCGCAGTGCTGCTTGCAGCCGTTATGTGCGTGCTTTGCTTCGCTGCTTGCGGCAAGGACGCGACCGACACTAACACCATTGATATCAAAAATGCAAAGACCATCGCCGACCTCAAGGGCGCTAAGATAGCGGCTCAGACCGGCACCTTCCACGCCGACGCCCGCCTCCAGATAGAGGATGTCCAGGGCAGCAACTACCCCGCGTTCGACGACCTGCTCGTCGCTCTCCAGAGCGGCGCGATCGACGGCTATATCTCGGAGGAGCCGACCGCTCTCTTCGCTACCACGACCGACTCCACCCTCACCTTCCTGCCCTTTAAGAATAATGACACCGGCTTCACCACCTCCGAGGGCGACACCAGCATCGCAGTCGGCCTCAAAAAGGGCTCCGAGCTTCGTGAGAAGATAAACGAGGTCATCGCAGGCATCACTGAGGAGCAGAAGAGCCAGCTCATGGAACAGATGGCTACCCTCGCCTCAGGCGGCACCGTTGAGACCCTTGCGCTTACCAGCGAGGCTCCCGCAACCACCAACGGCGTGCTCAAGGTCGCTATGGAGTGCAACTACAAGCCCTATAACTGGACCGACGTCGGCACCCCGACCATCGGCGCAGTGCCCATCAGCAGCGAGGGCAAGGATGGCCAGTATGCCAACGGCTACGACGTGCAGATAGCTCAGTATATCGCCAACAAGCTCGGCATGAAGCTCGAGATATACGCTATGGAGTGGGATTCGCTCATCCCCGCCGTTCAGTCCGGCACGGTTGACGCCATTGCCGCAGGTATGAGCCCGACCGCCGAGAGAGCCAAGGAGATCGACTTCACCACGCCTTACTACGAGTCAAATCTTGTTGTTATCATCAAGAAATAAAAAATAATTTTCAGAGGGAATCAGTATGAGTTTTTTGAATGACGTTTGGAATATCCTCGTCAAGTATCATATGCTGCTGCTTCAGGGCATCGGCAACACGATGCTTATCGCCCTGACGGGCACTGTGGCGGGCCTTGCGGTCGGCCTTTTGACCGGCATCATCCGCACCGCACCCGTTTCAAAGAATCCGGTGCTCAAGGCGCTGCATAAAGTCATAAACGCCGTCATCGCCGTCTATGTCGAGGTGTTCAGAGGCACCCCCATGATGGTGCAGGCAATGGTCATTTATTGGGGCTATGCTTTTGCCATGCAAGGCCAGACTCTCCCGCTGATCCCCTCGGGTATTATGATAGTTTCCGTCAACACCGGCGCTTACATGGCCGAGATCGTCAGAGGCGGCATCATCTCGATAGACAAGGGTCAGTTCGAGGGCGCCTCCTCGATCGGCATGAAGCATTCGCAGACCATGTTCAAGGTCGTTATCCCGCAGGTAATGCGTAATATCCTGCCCTCAGTCAGCAATGAATTCGTTATCAACATCAAGGATACCTCTGTGCTGAATGTTATCGGGGTTACGGAGCTTTACTCCATCGCCGGCGTCATCAAGCGCACGAATTTCCAAACATTCCAGACTTATTTTGTGGTCTGCGTGCTGTATTTCATCCTCACCTTCACGATAACGAGGCTGCTGCGCTTCGCCGAGAAGAAGCTCGACGGTAAGGATAACTACACTATCTTCGGCTCTCAGACGGATGTTGACGCCGAGATACATATCAAAAAGGAGGCAGAGTAATGGCGGACAGAGTGATAGAGCTTGCCCATCTGCAAAAGCAGTTCGGCGATCATCTCGTGCTGCGTGATATCAACCTGAGCGTCAGCAAGGGCGAAGTGCTCAGCATAATCGGCGCCTCCGGCTCCGGCAAGAGCACGATGCTGCGCTGCATCAACCTGCTCGAGACTCCCACCTCCGGCAATATATTCTTCAACGGCAAGAATATTACCGACAGGGATTTCAACCTCTCGCAATACCGCGCCAAGGTCGGCATGGTGTTCCAGAGCTTCAACCTTTTCAACAATATGTCGGCGCTGAAAAACTGCATCGTCGGCCAGGTCTCCGTCCTCAAGCGCAGCCACGCCGAGGCGGAGGAGACGGCGATGAAATATCTCCGCAAGGTCGGCATGGAGCCGTTCATCAATGCGAAGCCCGCTCAACTCTCGGGCGGTCAGAAGCAGAGAGTGGCGATCGCCCGCGCCCTTGCAATGGAGCCTGAAGTGCTGCTCTTTGACGAGCCGACGAGCGCCCTCGACCCCCAGATGGTCGGCGAAGTGCTCGGCGTAATGCGCAACCTCGCCGAGGAGGGCTTGACGATGATGGTCGTCACCCACGAAATGGCGTTCGCAAGAGACGTGTCCACTAACGTGGTCTTTATGGCGGATATCTTCGGCAACCCGCAGAATGCAAAAACCAAGGATTTCCTCTCAAGATTCCTTGCAAAATAAAAAACGGGAGCAGGTCAGCCTGCTCCTTTTGCTTTATACGCATAAAAGCAAATGTAAAATTTTTTAGTTAGCGGCAAGCAACTTGATTTTTTTATACCGCGGTGATAGAATAATATCATCATAAGTAATCGGAAAGGAGAGGTCTCATGCATTTACAGGAATCCGGTGAAATGTACCTCGAAACCATCTATATTTTATCCAAAAAAATCGGCTCGGTGCGCTCGCTCGACGTCGCCGAATATATGAATTTCTCAAAGCCCAGCGTCAGCCGTGCGGTCGGTCTGCTCAAGAGCGGCGACTACATACTCGTCGACGGCAGCGGCTACATCACTCTCACCGACAGCGGCAGAGAAATAGCCGAAAAAATGTACGAGCGCCATACGCTTCTCTCCGAGCTGCTCGAAAAGCTCGGGGTCGATAAGGAGACCGCCGTTGAGGATGCCTGCAAGATAGAGCATGACATCAGCGACGAATCCTTTGAAGCGATAAAAAGGCATGTCCGCGGCGAAAATATGCCGAAATAAAAATAACGGAGGCAGAGTTATGAGCGAAGTGCTTGAAAATATCAAAACCCGCAGAAGCGTGCGTAAATTCAGACCCGACCCCGTGCCGAAGGATATCCTCGATAAGATAATCGAGGCGGGGCTGTATGCCCCGAGCGGCATGAACAGGCAGTCGCAGATAATAGTTGCAATTACGAATAAAGATGTGCGCGACAGGCTCTCGAGCCTCAACGCAAAGATAATGGGCAGGGACGGCGACCCGTTTTACGGCGCTCCCGTCGTGCTCGTCGTGCTTGCGGATAAGGCATTCCCCACACATGTCTATGACGGCAGCCTTACGATGCAGAATCTGATGCTCGCCGCCCATGAGCTGGGCGTTTCAAGCTGCTGGATCCACCGCGCCAAGGAGGAATTCGACTCCGAGGAGGGTAAGGAACTGCTCAGAGCGGCAGGCATTGAGGGCGACTACGAGGGCATAGGCCACTGCATCCTCGGCTATGCCGACGGCGAATACCCCGCCGCGCCCGAGCGCAAAGAGGGCAGAGTATTTTATATTGACTGATCAATGCCGTATGTGCCGCTGACGGGGTCCCTGAATATCGGCAGCCTCGGCGGCTTGACGGTAAAAAACGCAAAAAGAGCGATGAGCAGTAGCGACAGCGCAAGGCTCAACCTATAGTCGGGCGCTTTGCCGTAGCGGTAAAAGTGCGCCGCAAGGAGCTGACCCGCCGCGGTCGAGACGAGGTATATCAGGATATCGACAAGCGTTGATTTGACCCCGAACGCCTGCGTGTAGCCGTAAAAGATAAGCGGCATGAGCAGCGCCGAGACGAGCTGAGATATCAGCATGGCGGCGAACCATTTGCCGCTCTCGGGCTTCTCTTTCGCAAGCAGGGCGGCAGGGATATACCATAGCGCCGTCGGCACGAGCGCGAGCTTCATATGCTCAAAAATACTCTCATTGACGGGCGCAAAATGCCCTACGGCAAAAAGGCTGCCCGTCAGCTCATAAATAAAATGAAAAACGGTTCCAATAATAAAGATTACGGGAATGCCGAGATAAAACAGCTTCCTTGCGTTCATTCGATCGCCTCCGACTAATGATATGATCTCACGGCGGCAAAAAGAACGGCGCACGAAGCTGCGGCACAACGGGAAAGGAGAACGGTAATGGAACAATATAATGTGACCGGCATGAGCTGCGCCGCGTGCAGCGCAAGGGTCGAGAAAGCGGTCTCAAAGGTGGACGGCGTGACCTCGTGCTCGGTAAATCTCCTGATGAATTCCATGGGAGTGGAGGGCACGGCTTCGCCCGAGAGCATAATTGCCGCCGTTGAAGCGGCGGGCTACGGTGCGAGCCTCAAAAACGCCCCGTCTGCGGCAAAAGCGGCTCAAAAAGAAGAGATCAGGGATAGGGAAACGCCGAAGATGAAAAAGCGTTTGGCGGCCTCGGTCGTGTTCCTTGCCGTGCTCATGTATTTCTCGATGGGTCACATGGTCGGCTTGTCGCTGCCCTCATATTTTGTCGGCGATCACGCCGCAGTGGGTCTGGTCGAATTGCTGCTGACGGTTGCGATAATGGTGATAAATCAGCGATTCTTCATCAGCGGCTTCAAGGGGCTTATCAACAGAGCGCCGAATATGGATACCCTCGTGGCGCTCGGCTCGACGGCGGCGTTCGCCTACAGCGTCTATGCCCTTTTCGGGGCGATAAAGGCTCAGACGGCGGGCGATATGCAGACCGCCATGAGCTATATGCACGAGTATTATTTTGAATCCGCCGCAATGATCCTGACCCTGATAACGGTCGGCAAGATGCTTGAATCCCGCTCAAAGGGCAAGACGACCGACGCGCTTAAAGGGCTTATGGAGCTTGCGCCCAAGACGGCGAATATTATCAAGGACGGCAAGGAGCAGTCCGTGCCGGTCGAGAGGGTGCAGAAGGGCGATATCTTCGTCGTCCGCCCCGGCGAGAGCATACCCGTTGACGGCACGGTCATTGAGGGCACGAGCGCCGTCGATGAATCCGCACTGACAGGCGAGAGCCTGCCCGTCGATAAGCAGGAGGGCAGCTTCGTCTCGGCGGGCACGGTCAACCGCTCGGGTTTCATCAGGTGCGAGGCTTCGAGGGTCGGCGAGGATACCACTCTTTCACAGATAATCAAAATGGTCGCCGATGCGGCCGCCACAAAGGCGCCCATCGCTAAGATAGCGGATAAGGTCTCGGCGGTGTTTGTGCCGTCGGTAATTACGATAGCCGCAATTACGATAATCGGCTGGCTCATTGCGGGCAGGGATTTCGGCTTTGCCCTTGCAAGGGGCATCAGCGTGCTCGTGATAAGCTGCCCGTGCGCCCTGGGGCTTGCAACGCCCGTTGCGATAACCGTCGGCAGCGGAGTCGGCGCAAGGAACGGCATACTCTTCAAGACCGCCGTTTCGCTTGAGGAGGCGGGCAAGGCAAAGACAGTCGTGCTCGACAAGACGGGCACCGTCACGAGCGGCAAGCCCGTGGTGACGGATATCCTGCCTGCCGAGAGCACAAGCGGCAAGAAGCTGCTCGAATACGCCTATTCGCTTGAGACAAAGAGCGAGCATCCGCTGGCGGGCGCCGTCAATCTGAAAGCGGAGGAGAGCGGCTCGACGGCTCGTGAGGTCACGGATTTCGAGGCTCTGCCGGGCAACGGTCTTGTTGCAAAGCTCGACGGCAAGGAGCTTGTGGGCGGCAATCTCGGCTTCATCTCGGAGCGCGCGCAGGTAAGCGCGCAGCAGCGTGAGGCCGCCGAAAGCCTTGCGGAGCAGGGCAAAACCCCGCTGTTCTTTGCCTATGACGGCAAGCTGCTCGGCACGGTCGCCGTGGCGGATACAATTAAAGAGGACGGAGCCGCGGCCATAGCCGAGCTTCATAAAATGGGGCTTGAGGTCATCATGCTCACCGGCGATAATCAGCGCACCGCCGACGCAGTTGGCAAGGCTGCGGGCGTTGACAGAGTTATTGCGGGCGTGATGCCCGACGGCAAAGAAAAGGTCGTCAGGGAGCTGAGCGAGCAGGGCAAGACCATCATGGTCGGCGACGGCATCAACGACGCGCCCGCCCTGACAAGAGCCGACACAGGCATAGCCATCGGCGCAGGCACGGATATCGCCATCGACGCGGCGGATATCGTGCTGGTCAAGAGCAGGCTCGGCGACGTGCCCGCGGCGATAAAGCTCAGCCGCGCAACTCTTAGAAATATCAAAGAAAATCTTTTCTGGGCGTTCATATACAACGTGATAGGCATCCCCGTCGCGGCGGGCGTGTTTATCAATCTCTTCGGCTGGCAGCTCAACCCGATGTTTGCCGCCGCGGCGATGAGCCTGTCGAGCTTCTGCGTTGTGACTAATGCGCTCAGACTTAACTTCTTCAAAACGGGTGCAAAGCCCGAAAAGAAAACTAAGGAGGAAAAGAAGACTATGGAAAAAACGCTTAAAATCGAGGGAATGATGTGCGGTCATTGCGAGGCGACGGTCAAGAAGGCACTCGAAGAGCTGCCGCAGGTCACTTCAGCCGAGGTCAGCCACGAGAGCGGCACGGCGAAGGTAACGCTGAACGCCGATATCTCAGATGATGCGCTCAAGGCCGTCGTTGAAGCCAAGGGCTATAAGGTAAAATAAATTAAGCCGCTTCGGTTTGACCGAGGCGGCAATTTTAACATCTTTCCGGTGGACGTCGAGGATGCCGTCACCAACAATGTGTGACGAAAAACCGCATCTGCCCAAGCCTCTCTTTATACAAGGCGGTCTTTAATGCACGGCTCTGACCTTTAGGACGTTTCTGACTTCATACAGGCTTCCCTACAGACAAAATCGGC
>OKUI01000271.1_pt1 | contig 19955 bp, 19 predicted proteins | sample 1606531 | NCBI WGS metagenome assembly OKUI01 (sample SAMEA3882506, study PRJEB24775) | human gut metagenome | biome: human-associated habitat; feature: intestine environment; material: feces | place: Netherlands | collected 2009/2010
AAGCTCGGCACCTTCTCCTCAAGGAGAAGGCGGAAGTAACTGTCAGATCGGTGCGTTTTCTGCGGGCGAACGCAGTTCGCCCCTACCGTGATAACTCTACATTTGCAATTGTTTTCATGGGACGTCGAGGACGCCGTCCCCTACGATGTGTGCCGAAAAATTGCAGTTGCCTGCCGTGGCGGAGGGGTTCTCGGTTGAATCTCAGCAAAAACTCCCTCAGCCCTACGGACAGTTCCCTCGGGAGGGAGCCTAAGTGGTTAGCAACAGTTTAATGCTGCAGCATTGTGCAAATTTCTGCGGGCGAACGCAGTTCGCCCCTACCGTTGTAAAACCTACATCGTAGCGTAGCTCTCGGGACGTCGGGGACGCCGCCCCCTACATTGTCGCTGAAAATTTGCACTTGCCCACGCCTCCCTTTACACAAGGGAGCCTTTTTGCGCGCAGCTTATGGAGCTTACAAACAATCGACGGAGTCATTTAGGTGCGGAATATTGGCATTCAGCGCATCAATACTCTGTCAAGAGGAAACCGACAGTTAAAGCAAAAACCGTGACACAAAAGCAAAAGCTCCCTGCGAGAGGGAGCTTTCGGACGTTGCATGATTCTATTACTCTATCGGGTTTGACGCCTTGAATTTTCGTTTGTCACTTGACGAATATGCCGAGCAGGCCATACGAAAAGGCGGTCATTATGAGGTTCGCTATCAGCACGCCGAGGGCGATGATGGGCAGCGAGGTCTTGATTCGGATATCGAGCAGCGCGGCTATGAGCGCGCCCGTCCAGCCGCCGGTGCCCGGCAGCGGCACTGCCACAAAGAGCAGCAGGCCCCAATTGCGCCAGCGCTTGACTTTTTCGCTTTGGCGCATCGAACGCACCTCGAGCTTCTCAACTATCTTCCTTGTGCCGCTGAAACGCTTGAGGAATTGGAAGATCTTACGGATAAAGAGCAGGATAAACGGTATCGGCAGGATATTGCCGATATAGCATATCACAAACGCTTTAAGCAGCGGAACTCCGAGCAGCTTTGCGGCTATCATGCCGCCTCTCAGTTCAAGCACGGGCAGCATGGAAACCAGGAAGATGATCAGCTCCTTAGGCACATTGCCCTGAAAGACGTCAACGATCCTGTCGACCAATGCTTCGGTCATTTGAAATCACTCCTTATGTAACCGCCGATCAATCTCCGCCGGGATCTTCAGCGGCAGTTTAGCATATATGCTGTTTAACGAGGAAATCGTGAGCACTCTGGAGAATGTTGCGGTCATTTATGAAACGGAGCGTGTCCATGGCTTTATCAAAATTCAGCCAGATATAGTCCTCTATTTCCTCGCGCTGTATCGTAGTCTGTGTGTCGCGGGTCTTGGCAAGGTATATCGTGACGGTCTTCTCGACCCTGCCCTGTATCGTATACTCCGATTTGGAGGCGAACTGCGGCAGAATTTGGATGTGGATGCCCGTCTCCTCAAGCACCTCGCGCATCGCCGTCTGCTCAAAGGTCTCGCCCTTCTCAACATGACCCTTGGGGAAGCCCCAGTGGGTGCTGCGCCTGTTTTTGATGAGCAGATATCTTATCTCGTCATTGATCCTGCGATAAACCACCGCACCGCATGAACGCTCGTAGAGACACTCGAGCTTATAGTCCCTGCCCTTTTCGGCAAAGGCCACGGCGTCCTCGATCTGATAGGAGATGAATCTCATGCTTTTGGGGGCGACGACATAGACCGTCGGGCTGCCGTCGCTGCGCCTGATGGCGGCGATAACTCTGCCGTCAAAAGTCCTCACCGGGTGGGTGATGCCCATGATATATGCCCCGGAGGAGGCGCTGTCATATCTCTTTTTGCCTTCGATAACGCCGAAATTAAGCTGATAAATGAATCCGAACTGTCTGTTTACGGAGCGGATAGGGTTTGTGACCCTTACTCTGACATATTTGCCGAGCATTTTAACCACACCTTTCGGACGGCCATAACGGCCTCAAGTTTATATGAGATTAATTATAACTAAATTGTGTTACTAAAACAATAGTTTTGACTAAAAAAATATATTTTCTGAATATTTGACCGACAATTTCGGCCTGCGTGGGAATTTTTTATGAAATTCGGCAAATAATTGCTCCCGCCGCCGCTTCAATTCTCCGTTTTGCTCTTGATTTAATAATATAAGGTATGGTATAATCTTTGTTAGCTATATTTAATATTTAAACAGTGGGTTGATAAGCATGAAAAAAATTCTTATAGCCGACGATGAGGCGAGGATCCGCAGGCTTGTATGCGATTTCCTCAAAAACGCGGGATTTGAGACTGTCGAGGCCGCCGACGGTAACGAAGCCATAGAGAAATTCCTTGAATGCGGCGACATTGACCTCGTGATATGCGATATCATGATGCCCGGCGCGGACGGCTGGGAGGTCTGCAAGCGTATAAGGGAATCCGCCGAGGTGCCTATTCTCATGCTCACCGCAAGGAGCCAGGAATTCGACGAGCTGATGTCGTTTGAATCAGGTGCGGACGACTTTGTTACGAAGCCGTTCAGCCCCGTCGTGCTCGTTAAGCGTGTGCAGGCTCTGCTCAAGCGCTCGGAGGGCAAAAAAGCGGAGAGCGGCGATATCATCAGGCTGGACGGCCTGACGATCGACCTGCCCGCCCACACCGTCACCCTCGGCGGCGCTTCGCTCGACCTGACGATAAAGGAATACAACATTCTCGTGAAGCTCGCCTCCAATATCAACCGCATTTATTCGAGAGATCAGCTGCTTGACGATATCTGGGGCATCGACTTCGACGGCGACCACAGGACGGTGGACTCCCACGTGGCAAGGCTCAGGACAAAGCTCGGCGCATGGGGCGACGCCCACTTAAAGACCGTCTACGGCGCCGGATACAAGATTGAAGAGTAAGATTTATGAAAAAATCATCGGGAACAAAGTTTCACAGGATAAGGATAAAGCTCTTCGCCGCCATACTCGCGGTCATGATACTCTTCATGGCGCTCGTGACGGTGTTCAGCTCTCCTCTGCTTTTCAGAGTTTTCGCTTCAAGGACCTATCGCCAGTTAAGCTCCGTGGGCGAGAGGATAAATTCATGCTTCCCCGGCTCGGTCACTTATTATTTTGACCTTTACTCGATAGCGATAAACAACAACGTGTCTTTCGAGATGACCGACGCCGACGGGATACTGACCTATGTGTCGGATAACGGCAGCTCGCCCGAGAGCAGCAGCCACTTCCCCTCCTCCACACGCTCGACCGGGGATTATCCGAGCATGGTGAACGCCAAATCAAAATATTCATTCAGGAAATACGACAATTTTGAGATAAAGTCAAAGCCCGCCACAAACGCCGCTTATTTCGTCTACAGCAGCGTGCTTGACACAGGCGAGCTGCTGCACATATACTACCCCGTCGCCGATATCGAGAGCATAGTCTCCTCGGCGGTCAACGTCTATCTCGGGATGACCTTTGCGCTCGTGCTTGCCGTCTCGGTGATAATATTCATAATCGTTACGCGGTTCACCGACCCGCTCGTCGAGATGAACGACATAACCAAGGACATGGCGGCGCTGAATTTTGAGCGCAAATGCGGCGACTACGGCAAGGATGAGATAGGTGAGCTCGGCAGGAGCATCAACACCCTGTCGACGGCGCTTGACGCAACGCTTATCGACCTCAAGGATAAAAACGAGCAGCTTGAGAAGGATATCGAGCGCAGGCACGCCCTTGACAACGCCCGCAAATCCTTCATCAGCAATGTTTCTCACGAGCTGAAGACTCCCATCGCGATAATCTCCGGCTACGCCGAGGGACTTTGCGAGGGGATAAGCGACGACCCCGAGGTCATCAGAGAATACTGCCAGATAATCAACGACGAGACCCAAAAGATGAATTCGTTGGTAGTCGAGCTGCTTGAGCTTTCAAAGCTCGAGAGCAAGTCGCAGCCGTTTAACCCCGTTGAATTCGACCTCGGTCAAAAGATAGCCTCTGTGCTCTCACATCTCTCGCTGCAATTTGAGCAGAATGGGATAACCGTTGTCAACAACGTCCCCTCCCCGCTCATGTGCTACGCTCAGGAGGAGAAGATAGAGATAGCAGTCCGCAACTACGTCACCAACGCAGTCTCACACTGCTCCGGCGAGAAGCGGATAGAGCTTAACTGCGCCGACAGGGGCGAATGCGTCGAGATAAGCGTATTCAACACAGGCGAAAATATCGCCGACGCCGACCTGCCCGAGCTGTGGGACAGCTTCTACAGAGCCGATAAGGCCCACGGCAGGAGCGAGAACCGCTTCGGCCTCGGGCTTTCGATAGTCAAAAGCATCATGGTCAACCACAACTGCAAATACGGCGTGAAAAACGTAGAAAACGGCGTTGTATTCACGCTCGAAGTTCCAAAGGACTCAAGTTATTATGCTGAAAAATAAGAAATCCATATTTGCGCGCATTGCCGCCTCGGCGCTTGCGCTCTGCCTGCTCTGCTCCTGCTCCCACAGCGGCGAGGTCGGCGTTCGCACGGTGAAATCCGTCGCAAGCAGAAACACGATATCCGCCGAGTCAAAGGATCCCTCGGCTCTGCACTACTCCGAGAAGCGCACGTCATTCACGGCGAAGGCGGCTTCATCGGGGCTTATCGAGATGTATATCGACGACGCCACCAAGACCTTCTGCATCTATGAGACGACCAAGAAGCAGTACTGGAGCGTGCTGCCGCTGCTCGAGAATATCTACTCCGGCGAGGAGCTGCTGAGCAAGGCGAGCATGGCTTCGATAAAGGTCACGGGCGGCACGGATTCATACGAGCTGAATACTCAGGATAATTCCCTCGCCTACGGCAAGGCTTCATACACTTTGACCGACAACGGCGCGGTATTCACATATGACATCTTCCCCGACGAAAAGACGGCGGCAAAGCAGAAATACGACAAAACCGATATCGGCTTCTCGCTCAGAATGACCGTCACGCTCGAGGACGGCAGCATGATAGTCGGCTGCACATACAAGAATATCACAGGCAACCCCGACGCCTGCATCGAGAGCATGGAGCTGCTGAACTACTTCGGCGCATACAACGACACGCAGGAGGACGATTATCTGCTCGTGCCCGACGGCAGCGGAGCAATAATCCGCACCTCGATATATGATGAATCGTTCGAGTCGCTTTCATTCGCCGTTTACGGCAGCGACCCCTCGCTTTGCGGCAGCGACGAAGCGACACCCGCGATAATCCCCGCTTTCGGCATCAAGCACGGCGGCTCGGCGTTCGTTTCGCTCATTCAAAAGGGCGACGCCGTGGCGACCGTCCATGCCGACAAGGCGACCAACATAAGCGAATACAACAGGGTCTACCCGAGCTTCGATATAACTCCCGTCAAATATGAGGACGAAACCCTTTATATCTCAAACACCGCAAGCGTAGATGAGCTTTCGCTCTGCTACCGCTTCTTAACGGGTCAGAACGCCACATACGCGGGCCTTGCCTCCGCTTGCAGAGAGCAGCTCATCAGGAATTCGGTGCTCTCGACCAAGACGGTTCAGGTCGGCGATTATCTGCCGTTTTGTTTAACTCTTACCGGCGCTGTTCGCCGCTCCTTCGGCCCGTTCAGCCGCCTCTCCGCCCTCACCACCTTTGAGCAGGCGCAGGATATGCTTGTCAGGATGAAAAACAAGGGCATCAACAATGTCTTTGTGCGCTACACGGGCATATTCAGCGGCGGCACGGATTCCGAGGATATCACCCATTCCTCGCTGCTCAGGCGTTTGGGCGGCTCAGATAAGCTCGACGAGCTGTACCAGTATATTTCATCTCAAAAGATGTCGCTGTTCCTCGATATTGACATTCTCAGCTCCTCAACCGGCTTCTCGGGCGGCGGCTCGGTCAATATCAAAAAGGACGGCAGCACCGTGACCCCCGACAACGTCCTCGCCGAGGCGACTGGCAAAACCTCCGCCGAGCGCACGCTCGCCAAGGTCGGCAAGCTCGCCAAGACCGTATCCTCCGTGCTGACCGACATGAGATACAACAGCTTCACAGGCTTCTGCTTCAACGACGCGGGCAAGCTGCTCTACTCCGACTTCTCGGACGGCGGCCTGCTGCGGGCGGACGCAGCGAACGCGATAAGCTCCGCCATATCCCCGCTGTCAACGGGCAACTCCTCAATGACGGTCAACGGCAACTTCTATATGCTTAAAAATATCGACGTTATCGTTGATATGCCCCTTACCCCCTCGGTCGCGGGCAGCGGAGCCTATGTCTCCGTCCCGTTTGTGCCGCTGGTGCTCCACGGCATAGTCGATTATGCGGGCGAGCCGATCAACACCGAGACAAATCTTGAAGAAACGCTGCTCAGAAGCGTTGAATACGGCGCCTGCCCCCATTTCGAGTGGAATTACGAGCCGCTGAATAAGAACGGCGATGATAAATTCTACTATGACAACACGATAAACGAGGCTGCCGAATTCTATTCAAAAGCAAACGAAGCGCTCAACGACCTGCGTGACGCAAGGATGACCGACCATTACGAGGTCGCGGACGGCGTATTCTGCACCGAATACGACACGGGCGCTATGATATATGTCAATTACACGGACGAGAGCTACTCCACCAGAGGCGTGGTAGTGGACGCCCGCAGCTTCTTAAGAGTCAATTAACCGCAAGGAGGAAAAATAATGCCTTACATCAGAACAACCGTCAGCAAAAGCATAAATCCGGGTCAGAGGGACATCCTCAAGTCAAAGCTCGGCAACGCGATCGCGCTTATCCCCGGCAAGAGCGAAGCATGGCTCATGCTCGCGTTTGAGGACAATATGTCCATGTACTTCAAGGGCGATAATTCCGCCGACTACGCCTATGTTGAGGTCAGTCTCTTCGGCGGCGCGTCCGACGCGGCATATGACCGCCTCACCGCCGCAATTTCCGAGATAATCAGCGAAACTCTCGGCGTTGACAGCTCAAACATCTATATCAAATATGAAGAAGCCGAGCACTGGGGCTGGAACGGCTCGAATTTCTAAGCCGTGAGTGAGAAAAAGCACGAGCTGCTGCTCATCTTTGCCGCCCTTGTCATTTCCGCCGTATTAATGCTCTACGGCGTGCTCGATTCGCCGAAATATGCGCCGCTCGAGGCGACTCTTGCCCCCGCGACCGAAAAAGCGGCGACGGCTGCGCCAAAAACGGAGACGGGCACGGTGAATATCAACACGGCGGGGCTTGACGAGCTGATGACCCTTGACGGTATCGGCGAAGAGAGAGCGAAAGCCATTATTGAATATCGCAGCAAAAACGGGCGATTCCGCTCCGTGCGGGAGCTGGAAAATGTCGCCGGCATCGGCAGCGCAACAGTCGATAAGAATATCGCAAGGCTCGCCGTATAAACTTGTTTTCAATTATTGGAGGTAATAAATTATGGAAAGAATCGAAATCAAAAAGCTGTTTGACGGCGCAGACGCTTACGCCGATCAGAGCGTCACCGTCTGCGGCTGGGTCAGGACCCTCAGGGACTCGAAAGCCATCGGCTTCATCGAGATCAACGACGGCAGCTGCTTCAAGGGCGTGCAGATAGTCTTTGAAGCCGCAAAGCTCGCAAACTACAAGGATATTGCGAAGCTCAACGTCGGCTCGGCGATCAAGGTCACGGGCAAGCTCATCCTCACCCCGAGCCGTTTGAGATAAATGCCGACGAGATATCCGTCGAGGGCTTCTCCACCCCCGATTACCCGCTCCAGAAGAAAAGACATTCTCTTGAATACCTCAGAACCATCGCTCACCTCAGACCGAGGACGAATACCTTCAACGCAGTTTTCAGAATTCGCTCCGAGGCCGCCTATGCGATACACAAATTCTTCATTGACCGCGGCTTTGTCTACGCTCACACTCCCCTGATTTCGTGCAGCGACTGCGAGGGTGCGGGCGAGATGTTCAAGGTCACCACCTTTGACCTTGCAAACGTGCCGAAGAACGAGGACGGCAGCGTTGACTACAGCGAGGATTTCTTCCAGAAGCCCGCATACCTGACCGTTTCGGGTCAGCTACAGGCGGAGACGATGGCTCTTGCATTCGGCAAGGTCTACACCTTCGGCCCCACATTCAGAGCCGAGCGCTCATACACTCAGCGCCACGCGGCGGAATTTTGGATGATCGAGCCCGAAATGGCTTTTGCGGAGCTGAGCGACAACATGGACGTCGCCGAGGCAATGATCAAGTATGTTATCAGCTATGTGCTTGAGCACTGCAAGCAGGAGCTTGAGTTCCTCAACAAGTTTGTTGACAAGGAGCTTATAGAGCGCCTTACCGCCGTTGCAAACTCCGACTTCGGCAGAGTCACCTACACCGACGCTGTCAAAATGCTCGAGGAGCACAACGACGAGTTTGAATACAAAGTAAGCTGGGGCTGCGACCTGCAGACCGAGCATGAGCGCTTCCTGACCGAGAAGATATTCAAAAAGCCCGTATTCGTCACCGACTATCCCAAGGAGATAAAGGCATTCTATATGCGCCTGAACGACGACGGTAAGACCGTCGCGGCCTGCGACTGCCTTGTAATGGGCATCGGCGAGATAATCGGCGGCAGCCAGCGTGAGGAGCGCCTTGACGTGCTTGAGGCGAGGATCAACGAGCTCGGCCTTGACCCCAAGGACTATGACTGGTATCTTGACTTGCGCCGTTACGGTGGTGTCAAGCACAGCGGCTACGGCCTCGGCTTTGAGCGCCTTGTGATGTATCTCACCGGCATCTCAAACATCAGAGACGTGCTCCCGTTCCCCAGAACCACCGGTTCGGCAGACTTTTAATAAATCCTAACAAGAAAGGACATCACCATGGAATTTCTCGACAAGGCCAAAAACCTGCTCTCCGACGCTAAGGTTTATTGGAGAACGCCGCTCAAGGGCAGATATATGCCTTTCAAGGAGATAGCGGCTTACAGCTTCGGCGGAATCGGCGTATACTGCATAATCTATATGTCGTATACGATGATAATCAGCGGCACGAACGTCGTTATGACGAATCTGACCGGCATCCCGCCGAAATACCTGCTCATCATCTACTATATCTGCACCATAGCGGGCATACCTTTCACCGCCCTGAGGGCGCATATGATAGACAATATGCGGCTCAAAGCGGGCAAATACAGGCCGTGGATACTCGGCATGGGCATCCCCTCGGTCGTTATCATGCTCGCAATGCTCTTCACACCCTATCAGAGCATGTCGAAGGCCGCCGCTTATATCATCACCACCGTCTACAGCCTCGCTCTGAACTTTGTCTACAACTTCTTCTACGAAGCGTATGAGAACCTTGTTTTCCTGCTCTCACCCAACACTCAGGAGAGAGCCGACGTTTCGTCCGTCAAGTCGATAACCTATTCGCTCGCCCCCACCGTGCTCAACCCCCTGCTTCCCCTTATGTCGAAGCTGCTGAACACGGGCGATATGTATGATGTCCGCATCTACAAGGTCATGTTCCCCATCATATCGGTCATCGGCATTGCGCTGAGCATCGTGGTATTTGCCAACACCAAGGAGAAGATAATCCAGGCCAAGACCCACGTTATACAGATCGGCTTCTTTGAGGCTATAAAGGCCGTCGCAAAGAACAAATACTTCTGGATAATCTCCCTTGCGGGCTGGATAGGCTTCCTCGAGAATTCTCAGTCCTACATACTCGGCTGGCTCTACAACTACGGCAAGCTGTGCACGGACGGCCAGTATTCTCTGATAACGATTATCTACGGCAACGCCTCGCTCTGGGGTATGCTTGCGGCGCCGTTTGCGATACGCCGCTGGGGCAAGAAGGCAGTGCTGGTGGTCACTAATCTGTTTAATATTCTCTTTATCGCTCTTATGTTCCCGTCCGTCGGCATCAGGTCGATATGGCTCGTGCTTGTCTGCCTGTGGATGAACGCCCTTATGGGCTCGTTTGCCCACATCCTTACCCCCGCAATCAATGCCGATATCAGAGATTATCAGCAGTATATGACCGGCGAGAGGATCGACGGTATGTTCAGCGCGATAAGCCTGATAACCAGCTTCATCACAATGGCTACGAGCACCTTTATTCCGCTGATATTCGACAGATTCGGCATCAACGAGCATAACGGCTACGCCAACGCCTATGATATCCTCAAGTATCAACCCGATACGCTGTATTCGCTCATCCACCTGCTGATACTCCTCTCCGTCATCGGCGCAACGCTGAATGTTCTCCCCTACTTCTTCTACGATCTCTCCGAGACCAAGCAGAGAGCAATGGTCAACATACTCAAGATAAGAGCCATGTTTGAGGACTTCGGCAACGACGCGCTCAGGGACAGGGAGCTTATAGAGGGCGTTGACGTGCTTCGCGCCGCAATGGCGGACAGCGGCAAAGAGCCTGTAGCCGTTGACTCCTCACTCAATCGCAAGGAACGCAGAGCCGCAAGAGAGGCGAATGAAAACATCACCATCGCTAAAATGGTAATGGCGGAGTACGATAAATTCTCCGGCGAGGAATTCACCTTTAAGCTCGCCCACGCCCGCAAGACCGTGGCGGCAGGCGTTGAGGGCATTCTCGAGGCCGACAAGTCAATGGTAGCCGAGGCAAAGGCTATGCCCGCAGGCAACGAGACCGAGAAAGCTATCCGCAAATACTGCATCGAGTTCGCAAAGCAGTCTCTGAGGAGCAAGAAGACGGTCGTCAAGCACTACAACGGCACTATGCCCGAGTTTAACGCCGATATCTTCGAGACTCTCTTTGAGGAGGAGAATAAGAACGACGAAGCAAAGCAGGCGGCATATGCAAAACTCGATGCCGCCAAAGCCTCCAAGGACAGCGCTCAGATCGCAGCAATGAAGAACGAGATAAAGGCACTGACCAACGAGGGCTACGTCATCAAGGGCAAGATAAAGCAGGCTACGAGAGACAACACCAAGTATAACCACGCCATCAAGCCCTACGCCGACGCTCAAAAGCTCATCAAGCAGAGCGAGAACTACGGCAGATTTGTTGAGATTGAGGAGCTTTACGAGGCTGCGACAGAGAGAGTCGCCACCGAGGACGCGGCAGCCAAAGCGCAGGCCGAGAAGGAAGCTCTTGAAAGAAAGCTCGACAAGGAGCGCCGCATAGCCGAAAAGAAAGCGGCAAAATCAAGAAAATAAGCATAGAAATAACCGGGCAGCTTCAACTGAGAAACTGCCCGGTCTTATTATATACATTATATTATTTGCTCATTAACGCCACCGACATGGCGAGAAGTATCTGCGCCGGGTAGTAGGTGGAGAGTTCGAGCGTGACCCACACATTCTTCCTCTTGACGGGAGTGAAGTAGAGGAAGGAGAGGAAGGAGTCGCTGAACACAAAGAGCACCGCGCCGATGAACGCGGCGATGAACGCGGGGGCAGGCTTGGTGATAGCAAGATAGCCCGCAGCCGCCGCCTGATAGATGAGAGTGCCGTAATAAACGGACATAATGATCCTCATCTTGCCGTCGGCTTTCATCTTGATTACCTTTATCATCACAAAGGCGAATACTGCGCCGGCAACGCCCAAAAGCAGCGGAATAATATTGAAGCCCGCAGTGTGAATAAAGGCACACAGATAGAATATGTGGCCGACGAGGAAGTAGACCATGCCGAGCACCACGAGGCGGCTCTTGAATTGCGGCGCGATCTCCTTGATGCCGAGCAGCACGTCGCCGCAAAAGCCGAACATCAGCGCAAAGCAGACAATGCAGAAATAATATGTATTGTGCGGGCGTGTGCAATATCCTATGATGGCGATCGAGATAAATCCGAAGCTCGCCATGAATTTGCAAAGCATTCCCTCAAACGAGCGATTCTTTCTGCGAAGCATAACGCAGCTCACGGCAAAAGCAATCGTGAGCGCCGCAAGAATGTAACACAGCGGTGACATATATCTTCTCCCTTCAATCGTGCAGGCGGGCTGTAGCCCATTTGCCTATGCGGTAAAACCCGCATTTCTTATAGAATTCCTCCAAGCCGTCGCTGCAGCAAAAGACGAAAGCCGCTCTTCCGTTTTGCTCCGCCGCAAGCGCCTTAACAAGCCGTGAAGCGCATCCCCTGCCCCTCGCCCGCGGGTCGGTGGCGACCGCACCGAGCAGGGTGCTGTTATGCCCGATAAACAGGGCAAAAGCGCAGGCACAAAGCTCTCCGCCGTCCTCGGCGGTCACGAGCCGAGCCGTGCCCTTATTAAGACGGGCGCAGACATCGGCGGCAAAGGAATTATAATCGCCCACCTCAAAGCCGCAATCGAGCAGCAGGGCGTGGACGTGCCGCATATCGGGAATTCCTCCTCCCGTCGGCGCTTCGGCAGGCTCACAAAGCCCCTCAAAGCGCATTATAAGCGACGAACTCTGCGGCTCAATGCCGAGAGCCTCCATTATTTTGCGCTCGCAGAGCAGATCGGAGCAGCCGCAGAAGCCGATGAATTCGGCGATCTCGTCAATATCGGCATTCTCACGGCAGCATAGGGTCATACAGCCGTCAACACGGCTCATGGCCGCACTCGGAACGCCGTCCACACTCTGCACCCAAAACAGAGCGAAGCCGCAGCACGCCCCGTAGGTGTCAAAGAGCGCCGTTATTCTCGCCGCAAACGGGTCTGCGGGCAGGAATTCAAGCTCGGCGGCATTTTCGCAGAGCTTTATCATTTCGCAAGCTCCGCCGCAAGCTCCTTTATCAGCTTCAGGCTGTTTTCGGCGTCGGAATACTTGATAACGCAGCTCGGCGAATGCAGATATCTGCACGGCACGGAGACCGTGAGCACCTTAACGCCACTGCGGCTCTTGTGGATAGCGCCGGCATCGTTCCCGCCACAAGGGTCTTGGTCTGGCAGGGTATGCCGTATTTGTCGGCGACCTCAAATGCCTTATTATAAAGCTCTCTGCTGTAAAGGGTGGATCTGTCCATAAACGACACAGCGCCGCCCTCGCCGCATACGCACACTCTCTTTTCGCCCTTAACGCCCGAAATATCGGCCGCGGTAGTGGTCTCGACAACTATCGCATACTCGGGAGCGATGCCGAACGCCGCCACTCCCGCGCCCCTGAGGCCTATTTCCTCCTGGACGCTGAACGAGAACCATGCGTCGTATTCAAGCTCGCCTCTTATCATCTCAATAAGAGCGGCGCAGCCGGCGCGGTCGTCGAGAGCCTTTGACTTGATAAAGCCGTCGCCCATCTCGAATTCGGCGGAGTCGAACCAAGCGCTGTCGCCGAGCGAAACATATTTCTCGGCCTCTTCCCTGCTCTCGGCGCCGATGTCGATATAGAGATCGTCGTCCTTGGGCATATCGGCCTCTTCCTTTTTGTCAAGCAGGTGTATCGGCTTAACGCCCAGCACGCCGCTTATACCGTGCTCGCCCACCTTGACCGCTCTGCCGAGAGCCACGCGGGTGTCAATGCCGCCGACCTTGGTGAAGCGCAGGAATCCCTCGGGGGTGATGCCGGTGATGATGAAGCCGACCTCATCCATGTGAGCGTCGAGCATCACCTTATGATTTGCGGGCTTTTTGCCCTTCTTAAAGACTATCAGGTTGCCGAGGGCGTCGACATGATATTCGGCGTGGCCCTCGATCTTGCCGATAATATATTCTCTGACTGCGTCCTCACGCCCGGATACCCCGGGGATGGCGCAAAGCTCTTTGATAAGCTCAAGCATCGGCTTTCCCTCCATCGGCAATATATTCCGCCATGAGCCTCGCGGTCGCTTCGATATCGGCGAGGTCGCACAGCTCCGCTGCGGTGTGCATATTTCTTATGGGGATGGAGAGCAGCGCGGTACGCACGCCGCTGCCCGATATCTGTATCTCGTCGCAGTTCGTGCCCGTCCTGCCGCCCATGACCTCGGGCTGAGAGGCAATGCCCTTTTCCTTGGCTATAGCTGCAAGCCTTACGCTCATCTTGCGGTCAAGCGAGGGGGCGTAACCTATCATTGTGCCCTTACCGAGAGAAGCGTATTTCTCGCTGCTCACGTCGGGAGCCGAACCGAAGCTGACGTCGGTCGCAATAGCCTGCTCGGGGGCCGCCTCAAAAGCGCCGGTCTGAGCGCCGCTGCCGCCCGTCTCCTCCTGAACGGAGAAAAGCACGCTCAAGCGGCAGGAATGCTCCCTGCCCCGCAGCAGCTCAAGGCAACGCAGTATCGCCGCCACGCCCGCTCTGTCGTCTATCGACGGCGAGCTGACCCTGCTGCCGAGCATTGAGAGAAATCTGCCGTCAAAGGTCACTCTGTCGCCGGGCGAAACAAGTTCGAGCGCCGCTTCCTTCTTCATGCCGATATCTATCGCTATCTCGTCAAACGCCTTTGCCTTGCCCTCGTCGGAGGCCGATGCAAGGTGAGGCGGGGTCGAGGTGATAACGCCGTGAATATCCTTTTTGCCGTGGACGGTAACTTCCGCCGCGGCAAGCACTCTGATATCCGAGCCGCCGCATTTGGCTACCTTGAGGAAGCCGTCGTCGTCTATCGCCGTCACGACAAGACCTATCTGATCTATATGAGCGTCGAGCAGGATATGAGCTCCGCTGCCCTCAAAAGAGCCGCAGACGCTGCCGAGCGCGCTCCTGTGAACGGGCATATATTCGGCGAGCATCTCGGCCGCAGCATTCGCCGCACCGTCCTCAGCGCCCGAAACGCCCTTTGCACCGCAGAGCCTCTCAAGAATGGCTCTGACTTCGCTGTAGTTTTCCATTAATCTATTCCCCCTGCATCAAACAAGTTGAACTCCGCCCTCGGGACGGATATTGAGCACATAGCAGGATCTCTCGCCGAACACGGCGCAGATCTTTGACTTGAATTCATCGAGTGCGTCGGCGGGCACAAATGCCTGAATAGTGCCTGCGAAGCCGCCGCCGTGGACTCTGTAAGCGCCCTTGCCCCTCAGTATATCACTGCACATTGCGAGCGCAAGGCTGACGGGCTGAGAAGCGGGATCCTTGCAGGTGAAAACATTCTGATTATACATATATGATGAATATCCGCTCTCGATAACGAGCGCCTTAAACGCCTCGAAATCGCCCGCCGCAAGCGCCTGAGCCTGCTTATCGACTCTGTCGTTTTCATTATAGAAGTGAATGGCTCTGAGCACGGCTCTGTCGCCGACCGAGATGCGGATAACGGGGATATTCTTCTCAAATTCGCCCCTGTCAACGTCGCGGAGCACGCTCTTGCCAAATTCGGCCGCCACGCTCTCCATCTCGCTGCGAACCGCTGCGTATTCGGCGGTCAGACCCGCATGATCTCCGCCTGTGTCGACGATGCAAAGCGCATGGTTGCAGGCAGCAAAGTCAAAATCGACCTTTTTGATTAGGGGCTGAGCGGGGTCGTTGAAATCTATCTCAACGAAGCCGCCGACGGAGCAGGCCATCTGATCCATCAGACCGCAGGGCTTGCCGAAATACTCATTCTCGGCGAACTGCGCTATCTGCGCTATCTCAACGGCGCTGACTTTGCCGTCGTTATAGAGATAATTGAGCATCGTGCCGAGCAGCACTTCAAACGCCGCCGAGGACGAGAGACCCGAGCCGGAGAGGACGTCCGAAGCGGTAGCCGCGTCGAATCCGCCGACCTGATAGCCTCTGTTTTTGAAAGCGGCGCAAACTCCCCTGACAAGCGAGACGGATCTGCCCCTCTCCCTGGGCATAACGCCGAGGTCGCCGAGATCGACGACGTCCATGTCGTAGCCCTCGGATTTGACTCTGACTATGCCCTCGTCATTCTTTGACGCAACCGCCACGGCGTCGAGATTAACTCCCGCCGCGAGCACCTTACCGTGATTGTGGTCGGTGTGATTGCCGCCGACCTCGGTCCTGCCGGGGGCGCTGAAAACGCCGACCTGCCTGCCCGAGCCGAAGAGACCATCAAATGCCTCCGCCACACGGATATATCTCAGCTTCTGAGCGGCTATATCCTCCGGCTTATATATTCTTGCGAGCGCTGCGTCATATTCGCTGCCGCAGAGCTTCTCTTTAAGAGTGGATGTCGTTACCATCGCCACACGCTTCCTTTCCTTTATTTTGAGCTTTCGCTTTCTTTTTTTTCTCATGCTCACGGGCATAAGCAACTATCTTCTCGACGCCCACCCATACCCCGTTGACCGAGAGGCAGGAGATGCCCGAGAGGAAGAATATCAGCATCAGCGGCACGAGGAAGCCCGGCGAGAGCGGATCAAAGACGTTGCGACCCACAAACGTGAACGAGAGCAGCCTCGGCATGAAGCCGATTATTGACAGAAGCATAAACTTCCGATAGCCGAAATCAAACGAGCCGTAGATATTGGAGAATGTGTTTATCGGCATACACGGCAGCAGGCGCAGCAATATAAGCAGCGCGGGGTTGCCCTTGCCGTCCTGCTGGATGAGCTTCTTTAGCGTATCCGTCTTGCATATCATGCGCCACGCGTTGCCCGCTCCGAACCGCCTGCCCCAGAAATACCGCACTGTCAGCAGCAGCGAGAAGCCGAGGATGTTTACCGGTATCGCAAGATACATCGGCAGCATGACGCCCGTCAGGAAGCAGACCGTGGAGGTCGGGTAAATCGGGATAAACGACTTTATCAGAAAGAGCAGCAGCACCGCACCGATAAACTGCCAGGCCTTATCGAGCGAGGCTATCATATCCTCTATCTCGTCGAGCTGCTCCTTGGCAACATCGTACCAATGCCACAGCTCCTCAAATCTGCGCGAAGCAAGCAGCACACCCACGGCAAACGAGAGCGCAACCAATATAAGACCCACAAAGAGCAGGATCTTTTTTTGCTTTCTTCTTTTTTCCAACTGAAAAATCACCGCAATTCAAAACTTATATCGCCGCGGCGGGTGAATTTGCGCCGCAGACTGAAGTATTCTAAAAGATCACATATACGCACTTAGACATTATTATATTTTATATTATAAACGGCGGCGGGTCAATATCAATTTTGATTTTTTTTGAAATAATTGAAAATCATATTTATTTTTCCTTGACATGTGCTATAATATTTCAAAATAATCTCTCTTTTACCGGAGGTAATCAAGATGAAAATAACCGTTCTCGACGGATACACCGAAAACCCGGGCGATCTCTCATGGGATTGGCTCGAAGCCCTCGGCGAGACCTCAATATATGACTGCACCCCCGACGGGCTTATCGCCGAGAGGTCGGCGGGCTGCGAGATAATCATAACAAACAAAACTCCGCTGCGCCGCGAAACGCTCGAAAAGCTGCCCGAGCTGCGCTACATCGGCCTGCTGAGCACGGGCTACAACGTGGTCGATTGGGAGTATTGCAAAGAAAAGGGCATACCCGTTTGCAACATCCCCACCTACAGCACCTCGGCGGTGGCTCAGCTCACCTTTGCGCTGATACTTGAGCACACAAATCATGTGGCGCTTCACAGCGACTCGGTGATGAGCGGCGAATGGAGCAATTGCAAATATTTCTGCTATCAGAAATCCCCTCTCGCCGAGCTTGACGGCAAAACTCTCGGCATAATCGGCTTCGGCAAGATAGGCAAGGCCGTCGCCGTCATCGCCCGTGCGTTCGGCATGAAAGTGCTCGCTCACACCAACCACCCCGCCCCGTTTGACGGCGTGGAATTCGTCACGACCGACGAGCTGCTCGCCGAGAGCGACTTCGTCACCCTGCATTGCCCTCTCACCTCGCAAACCGAGGGCATGGTGAACGCCGAATTCATCTCAAAAATGAAGAGCTCCGCCGTGCTCATCAACACCTCGAGGGGGCAGGTCATAGACGAGCAGGCACTCGCCGACGCTCTGAACAGCGGCAGGCTGGCGGGCGCGGGGCTTGACGTGCTCTCGACCGAGCCACCTAAAGCGGATAACCCCCTGCTCGGCGCGCACAACTGCCTGATAACGCCCCACATCGCATGGGCGGGCTATGAGACAAGGGCGCGGCTGATGGATATCTGCCGCCGCAACGTCGAAGCCTATCTCAGCGGCAGCCCGATAAACTGCGTATATTAAAAAATGCCCGCAGCGAGCCTGACGCTTGCTGCGGGCTTGGTTTAACCGCCGCCGTGAGAAAAGTCCACAGTACCGTTACTCTTTCGATCACCTTGGCGGTTTGAGAGGGCTTTGAAGAAACCCTCCATAGATAAAGACACAAAAATTCGTTTTAGGTTCATTTTATTTGGGGAAAAATAGTATTTTTTATAAATTCGGTCACGTTTTGACTTACATCTTCGTTTATATAACAGCCGATAAATGAAAGAAGGAGCCGAAATGAAAAGAATACGCATTTCAAGAGTTTTTCCAACCGTTGTTTTATTAATTTGTGCCATTGCGTTTTCGGGTTGCGGCAGAAAAAGCTATCCTCCGATAGCATCACAGCTTCAAAGCGCCGATACAACGGCATCCGCCGAAGAAGAGACGAATGTGATAACCGTATCTTCTCATGCAGACTGTCTGTATAATATCTCCGACAGCGATGTTCTTGCCTCGGCAAGCGAACATATCGCATTGATAAGGATAGATTCTATTGACGGCACAAGCAACTTAAACAAACAAACCGGCGAATATGTCAGCAAACCGTATTTATATGGCAAAGCAACTGTGCTTAAAGAATTAAAGGGCAGCTTCGGCACCCAAGGCATCAACTTTGTCAGGGAGGGCGGCACTCTTCCGCATAACGAATGGATCAAAGGCGACTGCGACCGCGCGAAGCTGCAAGCCTTGAGAGAAAAAGCGAGCCTTGACAGCGAAAATACAGACACACTTTATGTGAAGCACAAGCCGGAAGGCGATATTGAGATTGAAGCGGGAAAAATATACCTTGCATATATGTTCAGAAATCCTGATTTTAACGTCGAAAACGAATATGTGATTCACGGATACCAATATGGGCTGAGAGAGCTTCGGCAAAACATAAATCTCACAGATGATATCAGCGGTCTCAGCGACCTGAAAGTCAAAAACAATATGACCGGCGAGTGGGAGGATCTGCCTGCGATTGCAACGCCGTCCAACGATCGGGAATCATGATTTTTCGATGCCAAACGGTTGTCGACTTTGATATAAAACCCGTCTGCGTCACACCTCCTCCGTCTTGCAGGCACGGCAATAAAAAGGCTGTCGCTTTTCGTTCCCACGATCTGCGGCAGCCTTGATTCATTTGATTTTTTCGGTTTGGCGCACTTGCAGCGTTCCGCCGCTGACGGTGAAGCGGATGTCAAAGCCCGCAAATTCAAGCCCGTAAAGGCGGTCGGGATCATCCTGATAGGCGGGCCGCGGATCCTGGGCGAGCACCGCAACGGCAGCCGCCCTCTTGCACTCCGGCAGGCGTGAAAGCAGCTCGGGCGGGAAATCCACACTCAGCGTGCCCTCTTTTTGTTGCAGGGCAAAGCCTCCGCTTGCCTCAGGGTGGGCATCGACATAGGGCAGATACGGCTTGATATCGTATATCGGCGTGCCGTCCAGCAGGTCTGCGCCCGCCACACGCAGAATGCAGCCCTCGCTCTCGGTGTGCTCAACCCCGAGCAGCCGAACGCAGGAAAGCCCAATTGGATTCGGCCTGAACGGCGAGCGGCTCGCAAAAACGCCCATTCTCACATTGCCGCCGAGCCTCGGCGGGCGCACGGTGGGCGACCAGCCCTTATCGGCGCACTCGGAGAACTGCCATATCAGCCACAGGTGCGAATAGCCCTCTATCCCCCGCAGCGCCTCCGGCTCACGGAAGCCCGGCTCAAACACGACCGCCGCCTCCAGCTCATCGACAAGGCCGCTCTGCCTCGGTATGCCGAATTTCGATGAAAAATCGCTGCGTATCCTCGCTATCACCTTGAGCTGCACGGCGCTCACCTCCGAACTTAAAATATATCCTGTAGAACAAACAGCTTATCACCTACAACAATAAATGCGGCACAGTCACTGCCCCTGTTCAGCATCGCCCATTTCAAAATACTTTTCGACGGAATTTCTATTGAAAGTTCAGGAAACAAACGGCTGAAAAATTCTTCAGAAAAATCCTCTGCCTGCTGCGT
>OKUI01000276.1_pt1 | contig 19673 bp, 19 predicted proteins | sample 1606531 | NCBI WGS metagenome assembly OKUI01 (sample SAMEA3882506, study PRJEB24775) | human gut metagenome | biome: human-associated habitat; feature: intestine environment; material: feces | place: Netherlands | collected 2009/2010
GGTATATCTCCCCCGCCGCCGCAGGCACAAGGCCGCTTATATCTCCGCCGCTGCGGATAAGCTCCCTTATCTTTGAAGCGCCCGCAAAGCCGTCGGCTATCTCGGCGCTGTCATGCCCTGCGCCAACCCTGCCTACCGCAAGGGGCTTCATACGGCTGCCGATGCGCTCAAGGGCGGATACATATTCAACGGCAAGGATGTCGTTCGGCGAAGCTATCAGATCGGCGCTTGCGGGGCTTATGTGCCTGAGAGCGCTCTCCCTCGCCGAAGCAAAGGATACTCCGTGCGCCAGCTCCTCCTTGAGCAAAGAGGGGAATTCGGGCGAAGCAAGCAGCCCCGCCGCCTCGGCTATCCTTGCGGTGTCGCCGCACTCGGAGCCGAACACGAGCGTATCAACGCAGCCGAGCGCATCAAGCAGCTCGACCCCTGCGCCCGCAAAGCTCTGAGCGCCCGACACGGCGTAAATGCTCGGCAGCTGTATCACGAGGTCGACCCCGCACAGCAGCGCCGCTTTTACACGGGCGGAGAAGTCAAATATCGCAGGCTCGCCCCTCTGGACAAAATTGCCGCTCATCACGGCGACAACGCAGTCCTCCCCCGCCTCTCTCGCCCGACGGGCAAGATAAGCGTGCCCGTTGTGAAACGGATTGTATTCGGCGACGATGCCGGCTGCTCTCATATTCGCACCTCCGATAAAAAACTCTTGAAAAAATCATTTAGTAAGTATATAATATAACAGTTACAGGCTTTAATCAAGCTAAAAATCACGATTTGGAGTGTTAAAATGAAGATTTTGGTTATCAACGCAGGCAGCTCATCGCTCAAATATCAGCTCATTGATACCGACGGCGACAAGCTCCTTGCAAAGGGCATCTGCGAACAGATAGGCGACGCAAATTCGTCCTTCACCCACAAGGTGCCCGACGACGCAGGCAAAAACATAAAGGATCTCCCCTGCCCCATCCCCGATCACGGCGCAGCCATCCAGCTTGTGCTCGATACGCTCGTTGACGCCGAGCACGGCGTTATCGCCTCGACCGATGAGATCGGCGCTGTCGGCCACAGAGTGCTCCACGGCGGCGAGAAATTCTCCGGCTCCGTGCTTGTCACCGAGGACGTCAAGGCCGCTATCAGGGAGTGCTTCAAATTCGGTCCTCTCCACAACCCCGCAAACCTCAAGGGCATCGAGGCCTGCGAAAAGATAATGAACGTACCTCAGGTCGCCGTTTTTGATACCGGCTTTCATCAGACCATGCCCGACTACGCATATATGTATGCCCTGCCCTATGAGCTTTATGAGGAGGAGGGCATCCGTCGCTACGGCTTCCACGGCACCTCTCACCGCTATGTCTCCATGAGAGCTATTGATATGCTAGGCGGCAAGGCGGAGGGCACGAGGATAGTCACCTGCCACCTCGGCAACGGCTCCTCCATCTCCGCTGTCAAGGACGGCAAGTGCTTCGACACCACCATGGGTCTCACCCCGCTTGAGGGCATCATCATGGGCACCCGCTGCGGCTCGATAGACCCCGCCATCGTCACCACCGTAATGGCGGCAAGGAACCTCTCCCCCGCCGAAATGGACACTCTTATGAATAAAAAGAGCGGTATGCTCGGCATCGCCGGCACCAGCGACAACAGGACCATCGAGGGCCTTGCAAAGAACGGCGACAAGAAGGCTCAGCTCGTTGAGAATATGCTCTGCCACCAGCTCGTCAAATACATAGGCGGCTTTGCCGCTGCAATGGGCGGCGTTGACGCGGTCGTATTTACCGGCGGCATTGGCGAGAACAACCCCCACTACCGCACCAGAGTAGCTGAGAAGCTCGCATTTCTCGGCACCGCCATTGATGAGGAAAAGAACTCCGTCAGAGGTGAGGAGATAGAGATATCCGTCCCCGGCTCCAAGGTCAAGCTCCTTGTCATCCCCACCAACGAGGAACTCATGATAGCAAAGGATACTCTTGAGATAGTTTCCGCACTTTGATTGTAAGACGGTGATCGTTTGGATTATTTTGCCCCGCTCTTTATGAGTGAAAAGGCTGCCGAGCCGTTTCGCGCCCCGGCAGCCCCTATAGACCTTTTCAACTGGGAAAAGGACGGCTACTCCCGCCCCGAGAGTTATGCACGGCTCTACGGGGTCGAGAATGTCGGGCTCTTTGCCCGCCTGTGGTCCTTTGAGGACTCGGTGCGCTGCGAATGCACAAAGCGTGACGACCCGGTCTATACCGACAGCTGCCTCGAGATCTTTTTGAAGCCCGTTACGGGCGACGAGCGCTATGTGAACTTCGAGGTCAACCGAAACGGAGTATATCTATCCCAGATAGGCGAAAAGCGCGAGGGCAGACGATTTATCAGGGAGATCACCTCCCTTGAGCCGACGATAACGCCGTTCACCCTCCCCGGCAGCGGCAAAAGCGCCTGGGGCTATGATATCTTTTTGCCGGACGGCTTCATCTCCGAGGTCTACGGCGCACCCTATCGCACGGCGGAGAACATTATCAAGGGTAACTTCTATAAGTGCGCCGACCTCGCCGAGGCCCCGCACTACGCCGCCTGCTTCCCCGTCGACTCCGCCGAGCCGGGCTTCCACAACCCAGCCCGCTTCGGCAACATAATTTTAAGAAAGGCGTGACTTCGTTGCACAAGAAAATAGATACGGTATCTGAGCTTGTCACGGCATTCAAATTCAAGGGCGAGCTGAAGAACATCTCACAGCTCTTTGACGGCCATATCAACGATACCTATATATTTGAATTTCTTGAGGAGAACGGCCACACTAATAAATATCTCGTTCAAGAGCTTAACACATATGTGTTCAAAGAGCCTGACGCCCTGATGAAAAACGTGGTGAGCGTCACCGACTACCTCCACAAGGAGGTCATCGCCGCCGGCGGCGACCCCGAGAGGGAGAGCCTCTATGTTTTCTTTACCAAGGATAACAAGCCCTACTACATAGACAGCGAGGGCAGCTTCTGGCGCTGCTACAACTATATATACGACGCACACTCCTGTCAGTGTGTGGACTGCCCTGAGACTTTTTACAACGCTGCGAAGGCATTCGGCAAATTCCAGCGTATGCTGGCGGATTACCCCATCGACGGGCTGACCGAGACGATACCGAATTTCCACAACACCGTCTCCCGTTTCGCCGACTTCAAAAAGGCCGTTGCCGATAACCTCTCCGGCAGAGCCGACGATGCCCGCAGCGAGATAGATTTCGTCCTGAGCCGCGAGGCGGACTGCTCCGTGCTCGTCGACCTGCTGAACGCAGGCGAGCTGCCGTTGAGAGTCACCCACAACGACACAAAGCTCAACAACGTCATGTTTGACAACAAGACGGACGAAGGCATCTGCGTTGTCGACCTCGACACCGTAATGCCCGGTCTGTCGCTCTATGATTTCGGCGACAGCATCCGTTTCGGCGCCAACACCGCCGCGGAGGATGAGAAGGATATCTCCAAGGTGCAGCTCAGCCTTGAGAACTTCAAGGCGTTCACCCTCGGCTACCTCTCCACCGCAGGCGAGAGCCTGACGAAGAAAGAGATAGAGTATCTCTCGTTCTCGGCAAAGCTGATGACGCTCGAATGCGGTATGCGCTTCCTAGGCGACTTCATCAACGGCGATGTCTACTTCAAGACCGACTACCCCGAGCACAACCTTGTGAGGTCACGCACCCAGTTCAAGCTCGTGGAGGAGATCGAAAAGCACTATGACGAGATGCAGCAGATCGTTGCGGATTGCTGCGCCCGTCTCGGGCTGTCAAAATGACCTCGGAGCTGCTAAGCGAGCATGAATTCCGCCGCAGGGTGGCATTCTGGCTGCTCGACAACGACCGAGGCGCCTGCCTGCCGTACGGCGTTGACCGCGAGGAATACGCCGAGCAATTTCGCCTGCCAGACCTCGACTACACCCACACGCAGTCCTGCTGCGATAAGGAGGGCGACCTGATCACGATGCTGCGGGGCGAGATAAGCCTCAGCGACTGGCAGACAAGGAACGGCAGAGAGCCGAGAAAGCTCGTCTTTTATAAAGTGCTCAAGACCTTTATCGACACGCCTGAGGTCGAGCCGTACCCGATGGGTTATATAATTGTATTATAATATGAAAAAGCCGCTGCACGGTTCGTTTGAGCCGAGCAGCGGTTACTTTTTGCTTATTTGATTATGTCAAGTATCTCTTTCGGGTCGCTTACGATGAATTCGGCGCCGTTATCCTCGAGCACTTTCCTGCCGCGGAAGCCCCAAGTCACGCCGATGCACGGGAGCTTTGAGTTGTGAGCGGTCATGCAGTCCACCTCGGAGTCGCCGACATAGACAGCCCTGTCACGGCTCACGCCGAGCTTGTCGAGCGCAAGCCAAACGCCGTCCGGCTCGGGCTTCTGCGCCACGCCGTCGACCTGACCGATGATAACATGGATGCTGTCGCCGAAAAAGCCTCTGACGATATCCACGGCGGCGTCCTGCATCTTGTTGGTAACCACCGCAGTCTTAAAGCCCGCCGCAAAAATTGCTTTCAGCAGCTCGGGGATGCCTTTATAGGGCTTGGTTTTGTTGCGGGAATTGTGCAGATAATGCGCCTTGAACACATCAAGGCACTTCTCGCTCACATCATCGGGCGTACCCTCGGGCACGCTGAGATAGACCAGACGGCGCACTCCGTTGCCGACGAAAGTGCGTATCTCCTCGTATGTGCGTGCGGGGAAGCCGAACTCGGCGAGCGCATAATTCACGCTGTCCATCAAGTCCTCAAGGGTGTCGATAAGAGTGCCGTCCAAATCAAAAACTACAGCGTCGTATTTCATGGTATTTCTCCGTCCGAAAATTAGTTTTTAAATTTATCGAAGAAGCTGCTCTTCTTGGAGCCGCTGCCGACCGGTGCGCCTCTCTTGACGCCCAGCTCCTTTTCAAGCTCCTGAAGCAGCTCTTTCTGCCTCGGAGTAAGGTTCTTCGGCGTGTCAACGATAATTCTCACGAGCTGATCGCCCTTGCCTCTGCCGTTGACATTCTGGATTCCTCTGCCTTTGAGATTAAAGACCGTGCCCGACTGTGTACCTGCCGGCAAATCGAATTTAACATCACCGTCAAGAGTAGGAATACGCAAATTATCGCCCAAAGCCGCCTGAGTGAAGCTGACATGCTGCTCCAGCCAGACATTATAGCCGTCACGCTCAAAGAACGGATGCGGTCTGACGAAAACAGCCACCTTGAGGTCGCCCTTGGGGCCGCCGTTGACGCCCGAATTGCCCGCGCCGCTGACGTTGAATATCTGTCTGTCGTCGATACCGGCGGGGATATTCACCTCAACGCTCGTGCGCTTGGATACTCTGCCTGAGCCGCGGCACTTCTGGCACGGGTCGTCAATTACACGACCTCTGCCGCCGCACTTCGGGCAGGATTTCTGAGTGGATATAACTCCGAATGCAGTCCTCTGCTGCACATTGACGAAGCCTCTGCCGCCGCAATCGGGGCAGGTCTTGGGCGATGTGCCCGCCTTTGCGCCCGAGCCGTGGCAATCGGGGCAGGTATCCACCCTCGTCACATCCACGGTGCGCCTGCAGCCCTTTGCCGCCTCCTCAAAGGAGATGGTCACTCTCGCCTGTATGTCCTCGCCTCTGCGCGGGGCGTTGGGGTTAGCCTGACGGCCGCCGCCGAAGCCTCCGCCGAAGAAAGAGCTGAATATATCGCCGAGGTCGTCGAAGCCGAAACCTGCACCGTTGAAGCCGCCTGCTCCGCCCGCGCCGAAGTTGGGGTCTACGCCCGCATGACCGTATTGGTCATACCTCGCCCGCTTGTCGCTGTCGGAGAGCACCTCGTACGCCTCGTTGACCTCCTTGAATTTAGCCTCCGCCTCGGCGTTGCCGGGGTTGAGGTCAGGGTGATACTGCTTCGCCTTTTTTCTGTATGCTTTTTTTATTTCGTCCTCGGTTGCGCCCTTTTGGACTCCGAGCACTTCATAATAATCACGTTTATTCTCTGCCAAAGGTATTTCTCCCTCGGGAATCAGGCGTGCAGCCCACGATTCCGTTTTTTACTGTTTTATAAAAGTCCAAGTCGTCCCCGCCGTCATTACAACGACGGGGACAGCCCGATTTAATTATTTATTGTCGTCAGCGTCGGTGAAGTCGGCCTGAGTATAGCCATTTGCGTCGGTGTTGCCGTCGGCGCCCGCTGCGCCCTGCTGAGCCTGAGCTGCCTCTGCGGCGGCCTTATAGAGTTTCTCGGAGATCTCATAGAACTTCGCCTGAAGCTCATCCTGGCGGGACTTGATGAGGTTGATATCTTCGCCCTTAAGAGCTTCCTTAAGAGCCTCAACCTTCTCATTCACGGCGTTCTTCTCTTCGTCACTGAACTTGTCGCCGTTCTCATTTATCAGCTTCTCGCACTGATAAACCATCTGGTCTGCACCGTTACGGGTATCGACATCCTCACGGCGCTGCTTATCCTCCTGAGCATATCTCTCGGCGTCTGCGACTGCCTTGTCGATATCCTCCTTGGACATATTGGTGGAGGAGGTGATGGAGATCGACTGCTCCTTCTGAGTGCCGAGATCCTTAGCGGAAACATGGACTATGCCGTTAGCGTCGATATCAAAGGTAACTTCGATCTGAGGTACGCCTCTGGGGGCAGGCATAATGCCGTCGAGGTGGAACACGCCGAGGGTCTTGTTATCCTTTGCGAATTCTCTCTCGCCCTGAAGTACATGGACCTCAACTGAAGGCTGGTTATCCGCTGCGGTCGAGAAGATCTGGCTCTTCTTGACGGGCACGGTGGTGTTTCTCTCAATGATCTTGGTGTTTATGCCGCCCATGGTCTCGATGCCGAGTGAAAGCGGGGTAACATCAAGCAGAAGCAGGCCGGTAACTTCGCCGCCGAGAACGCCGCCCTGGAGAGCTGCGCCCATAGCAACGCATTCATCGGGGTTGATGCCCTTGAAGGGCTCACTGCCCATGAACTTCTTGATAGCTTCCTGGACTGCGGGGATCCTTGAGGAGCCGCCGACCATAAGGACCTTATTGATCTCGGAGGGCTTAAGACCCGAGTCGCTCATTGCCTGGCGAACAGGGCCCATGGTGGCTTCGACGAGGTCTGCGGTCAGCTCGTTGAACTTAGCTCTGGTAAGAGTCATCTCAAGATGCTTCGGGCCTGTTGCGTCTGCGGTGATGAAGGGCAGGCTGATGTTGGATGTGGTCACGCCGGAGAGCTCGATCTTTGCCTTCTCGGCAGCTTCCTTGAGCCTCTGCATAGCCATCTTGTCGCCTCTGAGGTCAACGCCCTGCTCCGCCTTGAAGCTGTCAGCCATCCAGTCGATTATTCTCTGGTCGAAGTCGTCGCCGCCGAGGCGATTGTTACCTGCGGTCGCGAGGACTTCCTGAACGCCGTCGCCCATCTCGATGATGGAGACATCGAAGGTGCCGCCGCCGAGGTCGTAGACCATGATCTTCTGATCGGTCTCTTTATCAATACCGTATGCGAGAGCCGCTGCGGTGGGCTCGTTGATTATTCTCTTGACTTCAAGACCGGCGATCTTGCCTGCGTCCTTGGTAGCCTGTCTCTGGGAATCGGTGAAGTAAGCGGGGACGGTGATAACAGCCTCGGTAACCTTCTCGCCGAGATATGCCTCTGCGTCGGTCTTCAGCTTCTGAAGGATCATTGCGGAGATCTCCTGCGGGGTGTACTTCTTGTCGTCGATGGTGACTTTATAGTCGGAGCCCATCTGTCTCTTTATTGAAGAAACCGTCCTGTCGGGGTTGGTGATTGCCTGTCTCTTAGCAACCTGACCGACCATTCTTTCGCCGGTCTTGCCGAATGCGACTACCGACGGGGTAGTCCTTGCGCCCTCTGCGTTGGGGATAACAACTGCTTCGCCGCCCTCAATAACGGCCACGCATGAATTCGTAGTACCTAAATCAATACCTATGATCTTTGACATAATTTCTTCCTCCTATAATAAAACAATTATTTATGAATTTGCAACCTTGACGACAGCTTCTCTGATTATCCTGTCGCCGAGTTTATAGCCTTTTGTGAATACCTGCGCTATGACGTTCTCGCCGAGGCTCTCATCCTCGACGCTCATCACGGCGTTGTGAATGTTGGGGTCGAAGGTGTCGCCCTCCTCGCCGTAGCTCTCAACTCCGTTCTTCTCAAGGAGCTGCTTGAACTGCGAGAATATAAGGTCGATGCCTTTTTTATAATCCTCGAAATTCGCCTCGCTGTTTACGACGGCTCGGTCAAAATTATCAAGGATGGGTAAAAGCTCTTTTATCACATCCGCACGGGAGGCGGCGTAGATATCCTGCCGCTCCTTTTGCGAGCGCTTGCGGAAATTATCATACTCCGCACAGAGTCTCAGGAACTGATCGTTCTTATCGTCGAGAGCCTTCTGAAGCTGCTGCTCCTTGGTCGGGGCTTCCTCAGCGGGGGCTGCGGTCTGCTGCTCCTGCTCCGCTTCCGGGGCTTTCTCCTCCGGCTGCTGCTCGGGAGGTGTCTTTTCCTTTTTCATTCTTTCATCCTTTCTCTCATTCGAGCGCCTGGGTTATCAGCCGCCCGACAAGGTCGGTCAAATATTTAACGCTTGGGATAATGCTTTCATAATCCATGCGGGTCGGGCCAATGATGCCGATGGTGCCGGAATCCCTGCCCCCGACGGTATATTTTGCCACGATAACGCTCGAATTTTCAAGCGGCTTATAAAGATTTTCTTTGCCTATCCTCACGCTTATCGGCGCCTTGGCGTCCTGCATGACCGCCGTCAGCGGCTCTTTTTTGCTCAGGAACTCGAGCAGCCTTGCGGCATCGCCGCCGTAATCCTTGTGTGAGAACAGGTTTGAACTGCCGCCCAGCATTATCTTTGAATCCGCCGTGCTCCTCGCAAGCTCGCAAACCGCCGCCATGAGCGGAAGCATTGCGAACGGGTCGCCGTCAACGGAGGCCGCCGCCGTCTGCATAGAGACGACGCTGATATCCGACGCCGGCTTGCCGACTATCGAGGAATCGACGATATTGTAAAACTCTTCACAAATTTTGGAGTTAAGCTCGCTCTCGAGCCTGCAAAGGCGGCTCTTGAGCACTCCGTTTGAGGTCAGCAGCACAAGCATCGCCGTGTGCGCCCCGACGGGCACAAGCTCTATCCTGCGGATGACCGCCGTCTCGCCGCCCGGAGCGGTCGAAACGCAAGCGCATTTGGTCATATCCGCCAGCACCTCGCCCGCCCTTGCCAGCAGCCTCTCGGGGTCGCCGACTGCGGAGGAAATGCCCGCCTCTATCAGCTTGCGGTTAAGCTCGTCAAGCTCGCGCTCCTTCATCAGGTGATCCACATAATATCTGTAGCCCGCCTGCGACGGAATTCTGCCCGCCGAAGTGTGCGGCTGCTCGAGGTAGCCCAGCGACACAAGCTCGCTCATTTCGTTCCTCACCGTTGCGGAGGAGACGGTCATACCCGTCAGGGCAAGCAGCTCTTTTGAGCCTATCGGCTCGCCGGTCTTGATATACTGCTCGACGACGGTGGCAAGTATCTGTTTTTTTCTTTCGCTCAGCTCAGCCATATTGCATCCTCCTTTCGGTTGAGTGCCAGATTTAGCACTCAAGCAGCCCGAGTGCTAATCACTGTTATTACTATACTCCAAGTCAAGCGATTTGTCAATATTTCAAATGTTAAATGTTTGTTAAATCTGAATTATTCCGAAATCGGGCTCAAGAATAAAACGCCCTGCTGCCGAAGCAACAGAGCGGTTGAATATTAAGGATTATATTATAACGAATCAGTCGATGGTGACGGAGTCAAGCTCCGCCTGAACCTCTTTGAGCAGCGAATTTATCGCCTGCTGCTTACTGCCGTAGAGAGTGCAGCCCGCAGCGCCCATGTGACCGCCGCCGCCGAGGCGTTTGCAGATCGACGAAGCGTCGATATCGCCGTGAGTCCGCACGGAGGCCTTATAGCTGCCGTCTTTAAGCTCACGCATCGTGACGCCCACGAGCACTCCCTCGATCTGCCGGGGGAGATTCGCGATCCTATCCGTCTCGCTCTCATCAGAGCCGCTGCGTTTATACATATCCTGCGTGATGCAGATGAGGGCGCAGCGATCGGAGAAATACATCCTCATGCTGTCCAGCGCAAGGCGCTCAAGGGCGGCATAAGTCTTGGTCTTGGTCTCAAAGAAAACCTGAATGATATTATAGGTGTCGGCGCCCAGTTCAGCGAGCTTCGCCGCTATCTCATAAGTCCTGACGGTCGTGTTGGAGAAGCGGAAGCAGCCTGTATCGGTCGTAACGCCGGTGAAAAGGCAGGAGGCTATATCCGGGGTTATCTCGTCGCCGCGGGCGGCGAGCAGCAGATAGATCATCTCCGCCGTTGAAGCTGAATCCGGCTCGAGCCAGACCTTATCGGCATAGAGCATATTGGAGCCGTGGTGGTCGATGCACAGATCGACCCTGTCGGCATATTTGCCCTCAAAATCTTTACCGAGGAGCTTTGTGTCGGCGATATCAATTGCGGCGATGAATTTCGGCTCGAAATCAAAGCTCTCCATGCCGTCAAACATGAAGGCGAAATCCTTCGGTATCTTGTCGCCGCACTCTACTCTGACCCTCTTGCCCTCGGCAATGAGCGCCCTTGCAAGCGCAGATGCGCTGCCGAGCGTGTCGCCGTCCGGATGCGAGTGGCACAGCAGCAATATATCGTCGCTGCCCTCCAAAACCTTTGCAGTTTCATTCAGGTCAATTCTCATCATTGACTCTCCTTTACCCGTCGCGATCGGGCGGTGTGATTCATTCCTCTTCCGAGAGTTTGTTTATCATGCCGGCTATGCCCATGCCTTTTTCAATGGAGTCATCGGCGATGAACTTCAGCTCCGGCGTTTTGCGAAGATGCAGCCGCTTGCCGATCTCACGGCGGATATAGCCCGTGGCGCTGGTGAGACCCTTGACCGCGAGCTTTGCGGTCTCGATGCCCTCCATGGCGCTGACATACACCTTGGCATATGAGGCGTCAGAGCTGACCTCGACGTTGACGACGGTCAGCATTCCGGTTATCCTCGGGTCCTTGAGCTCACGCATTATAGCGGCGATCTCACGCTTTATATCTTCTGAAACTCTGTCGATCCTGTAACCTGCCATAATTTCTCCCTGAGATCAATCTCTGTATTCCTCAACGACAAAGGCTTCGAGAATGTCGCCCTCCTTGATATCGTTGAATTTTGCAAGGCCGATGCCGCAGTCGAAGCCCGAGGCAACTTCCTTGACGTCGTCCTTGAAGCGGCGCAGCGAGGCCATTTCGTCCTCAGCCACGACTATGCCGTCGCGGACTACTCTTATCTTTGCGTTTCTGGTTATCTTGCCGTTCATAACATGGCAGCCTGCGATGTTGCCGACGGACGAAATTCTGACGACCTGGCGCACCTCGGCTCTGCCGATATCGACATCTCTGAACTTCGGAGCGAGCATACCCTTGATAGCGGCCTCGATCTCCTCGATGCAGTCGTAGATAACTCTGTAGGTTCTTATCTCAACGCCGTCACGCTCTGCGTTATCGGCAGCGACAGCGTCCGGGCGGACATTGAAGCCGACGATGATGGCGTTTGAAGCGTTGGCAAGCATGACATCGCTCTCGCTGATAGCGCCGACGCCGCTGTGAATGACCTTAACTCTGACCTCGTCGTTGGAGAGCTTGAGAAGGCTCTGCTTGACGGCCTCAGCCGAGCCCTGGACATCGGCCTTGATGATGATGTTGAGGTCCTTCAGCTCACCCTCTTTAATAGAGGCAAAGAGGTTGTCAAGAGTGACCTTCTGGTACTCCTTGAACTGCTCTTCCTTGGCCTTGGCCTTTCTCTGCTCGACAAGCTCCCTTGCAAGGCGCTCGTCGTTAACGGCGTCAAATCCGTCACCCGCCTGCGGCACCTCGTCGAGACCCATGATCTCAACGGGGACGGAGGGGCCTGCGGAGTCGACCTTGCGGCCCTTGTCGTCCGTCATAACTCTGACTCTGCCGACGGCAGTGCCCGCGACTATGATATCGCCCGATCTGAGCGTGCCGTTCTGAACGAGCAGAGTTGAGACGGGGCCTCTGCCCTTATCAAGCCTTGCTTCGATAACAACGCCCTTTGCGGAGCGGTTGGGGTTGGCTTTAAGCTCCTGCATCTCGGCAACGAGAAGCACGGATTCAAGCAGCTTATCAATGCCCTGCTTCGTCACTGCCGAAACGGGCACGCAAATGGTCTCGCCGCCCCATTCCTCGGGCACAAGCTCATACTCGGTGAGCTGCTGAAGAACTCTGTCGGGGTTGGCAGCGGGTTTATCCATCTTATTTATCGCAACGATTATCTGCACTCCGGCAGCCTTCGCATGGTTGATAGCCTCAACGGTCTGCGGCATGATGCCGTCGTCGGCGGCAACAACAAGGATAGCGATATCCGTAGCCATTGCGCCTCTCAGACGCATTGAAGTGAAGGCGGCGTGGCCGGGAGTGTCAAGGAAAGTGATCTTGGAGCCGTTAATCTCAACTCTGTAAGCGCCGATATGCTGGGTAATGCCGCCCGCCTCGGTAGAGGTGACGGAGGTATTACGGATAGCGTCGAGCAGCGAGGTCTTGCCGTGGTCAACATGACCCATGACGACAACAACGGGGTCTCTCGGCACGAGGTTGCTCTCATCGTCAACGCTGTCGTCGATGATCCTGTCCTCAATGGTGACGACGACCTCTTTCTCGACCTTTGCGCCGAGCTCCTCGGCGACGATGGCGGCGGTGTCGTAGTCAAGCACTTCGTTGACCGTGACCATCTGACCGAGCGTGAAGAGCTTCTTGATGACCTCTGCCGCAGTCATTTTGAGCATTGCGGCAAGCTCGCCCACGGTGATTTCCTCGGGGAGCTTAAGATGCATCTGCGGCTTCTTCGCTCTCTCGGCGGCGATCCTCTTGAGCCTCTCGGCCTCGGTCTCGCGCCTTGAAGAACGCATCCTGCCGCCCTGCTTGCGGTACTGCTGGCTCTTCTGCTTTATCTTCTGCTTGCCCACGGAATTTGCGTGCTGCATGGTCTGGTTGGTGGGCGCTATATTCTCATATTTCTCATTATACTTCTCGAGGTCGACGTTGTCGGCTCTGGTGTCTATAGTGCGAGCCTCGCCCTTAGTCCTCGACTGCATGGGCTTATTCTCTTTCTTCTTCTCAGGTGCAGGCTTCCTCTCGGGCATGAGCGGCAGCTTTGACTGCGGCTTCGGCTTGCGGGGAGCCTCCTGCTTCTGAGCGGGCTTCTCCGCCGGCTTCGCCTCGGGCTTACTCTCGCTCTTCGGCTGCTCGGGAGCATTCTCCTCGGCGGCGGCGGGCTGCTCCTGCTCCGGCTCGGGCTTCGCCTCGCTCTTCTTTGAAGCGGGCATATAGTTGAAGTATGTGTTGAGATCCTCGACCTGATTCTCCTTGGTGAAGGTATCGAATATCAAGTCAAGCTCATCCGGCTCAAGAGCCGTCATATGCTTCTTTTTATCGTCGAAATATTTGCCGAGTAAGTCGATAACTATGTTGCTCTTGATATCGAAATCCTTGGCGACCTCGTGTACTCTGTATTTGTTATCTATCATTGGTTGACCTCCCCTGATGTATTCAGAAGCCCCAGCATAGTCCTTGCAAAGCCTTCGTCGTTGACGGCCAGCACGGCAGAGCGCAGCCCTGCGGCGTGACCTATCTCTTCACTCGTTGAATCAAGCACGGCCACGGGGATATCCCGCCCGCCGAAGCTCGCTTCACGCTCTGTCTCTTTCCTCAGCCGCTGAGATGAATCTGAGCTCAGCAGGCACAGCTTTGCGTCACGGCTCCTGACAGAACCTATTGCGCCGTCGTGACCGCAGCTCAGCTTGCCCGCTCTGCGGCACATTCCGAGAAGAGAGAGCAGCTTCGGATCATCCGCCATTCTTCATCTCTTCTTCCATTTTTTGATATACTTCCGAGGGTATCTCGCATGAGAACGCTTTCTCGAATCTCTTGGCCTTTATCGCCTTGGCAAGGCACTCGGAGCTACGGCAGACATACGCTCCCCTGCCGGGCTTCTTGCCCGTTAAGTCGAGCGACACCTCGCCCTCGGGGCTCCTTACGACCCTGACAAGCTCTTTCTTCGGCTTCATTTCGTTGCAGCCGGTGCATTTTCTCATGGGAATGCTTTTGCGGACAGGCATTGGTTCAGCTCCTTGCTACGGTTAGTTTTGGATCATTCGTCAAAATTTATGACGGGCTCCTCGGTCTCGGGATTGATATCTATCTTCCAGCCGGTGAGCTTGGCGGCAAGGCGGGCATTCTGGCCCTTGTTGCCTATAGCAAGCGAAAGCTGGTTGTTGGGGACGACCACTCTGCACGAATGCTCCTCCTCGCTGAGGATGGTGACGGAAATGACATCCGCCGGAGCGAGCGCAGCCGCCACAAATTCGGCGGGGTCGTCGCTGTATTTGACGATATCGAGCTTCTCGCCGCCGAGCAGGTCAACTATCTTGTTGACTCTCGCGCCCCTCTGGCCTATGCAGGCGCCGACGGGGTCGATATTCTCATCCGCGCTGTAAACGGCGATCTTGCTCCTGGAGCCGGCCTCTCTCGAAACCGCCTTTATCTCAACGGTGCCGTCGAATATCTCGGGTACTTCGCTCTCAAGCAGGCGTCTGACAAGGCCGGGGTGAGTCCTCGAGATAGTGGCTCTCGGGCCCTTGGTCGCGTCCTTGACGTCGGCGACATAGACCTTGATGAGGTCGCCCTCCTTGAAGTTGTCGGTGGGGAGCTGCTCGGAGCGCATAAGCCTCTCGGAGATCTTGCCTATCTCAACGAAAGCGTCGAGGGTTATCGGGTCTATCTTAGAGACCTTGGCGGTGACTATCTCCTGATTCTTATTCTGGAATTCTTCTCTTATCTGACCGTGCTCGGCCTCTCTTATCGCCTGGCGGAGGATATGCTTGCCCTTCTCTGCGGCGATACGGCTGACCTCTTTGGTCTCAAGCTCGATCTCGATTATGTCGCCTGCGACGGCGTTCTTCTTGAAGCGCTGAGCCTGCTCAACGGTGACGTCCTCATCGGGGTCGGTGATCTCGCCCACGACGTTCTTACGCACGAACACGCGGATCTTCTTATCCTGCTCGTCTATCTCGCAAAAAACGATATCCTTATTGTTGTAATCCCTCTTTACCGCCGTGACTATGGCTCTCTGTATGCCCTCGAGCAGAGCGCTCTCGGAGACGTTCTTCTCTTTGCTCAGCAGTCTGACTGCCTCAAAAAATTCGCTGTTATTCATTTTTCCGATCGATCCTTTCGTTAAAAGCTGAAATCATCCAGCTTGATATAGCTCGTTTCTTTTTTGTCAACGACCATTGCGCTGCCGTCCTCAAGGCGAACGGTTATCTGCTTGCCGTCCGTATCCTCAAGCACGCCGCTGAAATCGCGCTTGCCCTCGAGCGCCCTGATAAGGCGGAGCTTTATCTTCTCGCCCTTGCAGGCCTCAAAGTGGCTGTCACGGGTAAGCTCACGCTCAACTCCGGGGGAAGATACCTCGAGGCAGTAGCTCTGCGGTATCGGATCAGCTTCATCGAGCGGGGCATCCATGGCTCTGCTCATATTCTCGCAATCCTCAATGGTAACTCCGCCGTCCTTGTCAATGAAGATACGCAAAAACCAATCTGCGCCCTCCTTGACGAAGCGGATATCCCAGATATCAAGCCCGAGCTGCTCGGCGATGGGCGCCGCGATATCCCAGACTGCGGCGACGGTGTTGCCGCCCTTTCCTTTCGGCATGGTCGTTCCTCCTTATATATGATGATATAATCATTGACCTTAAATAATGCAACCGCAAAACGAGGTGACTGCCGGTCAAATCAGGGTTGCGGTTATCGGTGAGATGATTTTTCGCCGAAAATGGCCGAAAGCGCAGGCAATACTTTGTGTATTAACGAGCATTTCGGGCGTTAAGCGGCGGGGAATCAGCCGCCGAGAAGCGTAACAATGATTGAGCGGTCGTTACCGAAGTTTTATATACATAAACAAAAGAGCGGGTCACCCCACTCTCATACTAATCCATAATCCTACATTGAGTAGTTTAACATACTTTTCCGTAAATATCAAGTATTTCGGCGAAAATATTTAAAAAGAAAACTCCCGCCGCTCTGATATCGGGCGACGGGAGGATAGTTGCTGCAAAAGGATCAAAGAACGTAAATGGTAACGCCCCTGTTGCCCCAATCGCCGCACATATCTTCATTCGGCATATAGAGGTCTATATCGGTGTTGCCCATCTTGACGAAGCCGCCCGTATCCGCCGCTATGCAGTAGCCGTAGACATAGCTGCCGTCGGAGGAAACAACGTAAAGCTCCGTGCCGTAGGGGTATTCCTTGGGGTCGACCGCGATGTGACCGGGCATCGGCTTCCTGCCCGAGGCAGTGCCGGGGTCGCCGGTGTATGCGGTCGCCTTACCCTTGACGGCTCTCTTATAGTTTACGGGGATTCCGTTCTCGTCGAGCTTGAGGCCCGAGGGAACATCCAGCTCCGAAATTGCCGCGTCGGTGTTTTTATAAGCCGAGAGCACTTCTCTGGGCTTCGTGCCGACCTTTTTGACTTCCTTGACGGGCTGCTTGATGACGGTCTCCCTTGAGAAAACGGTCTCGGTAAGCTCGCCGTCAACATATTTCTCGGTGTAGAAAGCTAACTTCTCGCCATCAACGCCCTTGGTGACTATCTCGGATTCGTCAACGAACATATCACTGCTCTTGATTATCTCCGTCTCGTAGGGCACTGACTGCTTCTCGAGCTTTGTATCGTATTTTACTCTGAAGATCTTGATCTTGGTGAAGCCGGTCAGGGCAGTGTCGAGCGAGGGGACGACCTTATCGTCCTCGCCGAGCTTAATGCCCGCCTTGGCAAGCGCGTCGGCTACGGTGCCGTTTGCGATAGCCAGCTTCTTTGTCTCGCCGTCGCTCTCAACGCTGACGGTGAAGGCACGCTTGATAAACATATGGAGTCTGTCGGAGATGGCCTCGGTGAGGTCGATATCCGTTTCGTCACCGTCGTTGATGACTATGCCGTGGCTGCCGAGGATATCCTTGACGGTATCGGTATAGCCGACAAAGTAAGCAACAAGGCCGTTGTCATCGACTCTGATGACCTTTGCCCTCTCGATAACAATTTTGCCGCCGTTCTCGGCGGAGAAATTTGTAAGGTCGAGCTCGTCGTTGGCTCCGAGACGGAAGCCCGCCTCCTCGACCATCTGCTCGGGAGTATCTGCTTTTGAGGATATGCTTACTGACTTGTCTCCGTCAACAATCTCGACCGTCACATAGGCGTTTGCCGCCGCGAAGGCTGTTACTGTTACCGAGCAGATAAAGGCAACGGTGATGAGGGCAGTCAAAAGCCTGTGACCCCTGCCGAGCCTGCGCACGGTTCCGGTTGATAAATTTGTAATCATAAAAATCTCCTTATTTCTTGCATCAGTAGGCTTGGATACCTGCCGAAAACTGCATTGATCCGTGGTTTACTTTTGCAACGCCGACATTATATTGTTTGATTTTTGATTTGTCAAATTTTTTGAAACAAAATTTTTGTTTACTTTGCACAAACCGATTTACAAAATTTTACATATTGCGTTCTGCCCCCTCTCGAACAGATGTGCTTTTTCCCTAAAATCGGTAATTCTTTTGTGGGAAACAGAAAAAGTTACAAAAGGGTTACAAAAGGGTTAAAAACTGTTACAATTTTTGATTATAGAAAAATGCAGCCGTCTGAAAAGGGCTTTTGCCTATTATCGGCAAAGGCTCACAGTCCAAACGGCTGCACTCATATTTTAGTCGATTTTGCCGGAAAATATACACGCCTCGGCGCTTAAATTTCCCTGCTGTTTTGCCTATATTTTATTATATATTATAATCATTATTATAAAAGTGAATTGCAATTGTCGTTTGTCAGCTCCGTCTTTTTGTCGGAGGCGTTGTCTATAAGATAAACGCTGCCGCCGTCGTTTCCGTGCATCACGGAGCAGCCGCCGTCGGTGAAGAATATCGCAGCGCCGTTCTCCGCCGCAATGCCGGGCAGCTTTCTTCCCTTGAGGCTCGGCTCAAAGGTCCACCACTTGCCGCCCTCAAAATGCGGGCAGGAGCTGTAGGGCAGCAAACCGAGACAGTCTACGAAAATAAAGCTGCCGCCCTCGCCGCAGTCGTCATATCCCTCGGCGAACCAGCACATCATGCCCGAGCTGTAGCCCGAGAGGATCTTGCCGCTCTCGTATGCAAGGCGCATGGCCTTATCCACGCCCGTCTTTTTCCATGTGTTCATCAGGAATTCGAGATTGCCACCGCCGACATAGATTATATCGGCCGCCGTTATACGCCTCTCTATATCGTCATAGGTGAGCGATTCATCGGTCAGCAGCAGCGCCGAAACGCTGCACCCGAGGCCAATGAAGAGCCTGAATATATGCTCGTCGCCGTTTATATCATCATACCCTGCGGTCGGCACAAAGAGCACCTTCGGCTCCTTCACCGGGCAGAGCGAAACTATCCTCTCAAAAATCGGCAGCACCTCATTGTCACTGTATCTGCCGCCGCCTATGCCTATTATCGTTCCCATAAAAGCACCTCACAAAAAATGTTAAGTTAATTTTAACATACTTTCTTATTGCGGTCAACGACTTGACAATCGCTTTCTTTTGTTTTATCCTTATATATATTGCCGCAGCGGCGACAAAGGAGGATCAACGATGGAAAAATCAAATCAAAAAATGACTAAAAAACAAAACGTATGGCAGGTTATCAAATTTGCCCTCTTCTCTGCCTCGGCGGGCATAATCCAGTTCGGCTCGTTCACTCTGCTCACGCAGCTCACCGAATGGGATTACATCTACCGCTATCTGCCGTCGCTGGTGCTCTCGGTGCTGTGGAATTTCACCTTTAACCGCAGCTTCACCTTCAAATCGGCGGCAAACATCCCCGTTGCAATGCTCAAGGTCGCCCTCTTCTATTGCGTATTCACTCCGCTCTCGACCTGGTGGGGTCACAAGCTGACAGGTCTCGGAGTCAACGACTACATCGTCGAGATCGGCACGATGCTTATAAATCTCGTCACCGAGTATCTCTATTGCCGCTTCGTAGTTTATCGCGGCACGATGAATACAAAAGGTCAAAAGGAGCAAACGGATAATGAAAACGCAGGATAAGCTGCTTGACTGGGCGATAGAGATCCAAAGCCTCGCTCAGGCGGGACTGACCTACGGCAAGGATAAGTTTGACCTCGTGCGCTACGAGCGCCTGCGCGACATCTCCGCCGAGATGATAGCCGAGAGAGCCGATTTCTCCATTGAAAAGGTGAAAGAGCTTTTTTGCAATGAAAGCGGCTATCAGACCCCCAAGGTCGACACGAGAGCCGCAGTATTCAACGGCGGCAAGATACTGCTTGTCCATGAGAGCGACGGCACATGGTCGCTGCCCGGCGGCTGGTGCGACGTTGACTGCTCCGTTGCGGAGAACGTCGTCAAGGAGACCCGCGAGGAGGCCGGCCTAACCGTGAAACCTGAGCTTCTCATCGCCGTGCAGGACAGATGCAAGCACAATAAGCCGAACTACGCCTACGGGGTCATCAAGCATTTCGTGCTCTGCTCCCTTGTCGGCGGCGAATTCGTGCCAAATATCGAAACCACCGGCATCGGCTGGTTTGCCGAGGAGGAGCT
>OKUI01000281.1_pt1 | contig 19573 bp, 9 predicted proteins | sample 1606531 | NCBI WGS metagenome assembly OKUI01 (sample SAMEA3882506, study PRJEB24775) | human gut metagenome | biome: human-associated habitat; feature: intestine environment; material: feces | place: Netherlands | collected 2009/2010
ATTCCACCGACAAAAACGTTAGTCTTTGCCCCAGTAGCCGTGCCTATGACCTTACCATGATTCTCACAATTTGAAACGTACATCTTTGCCCAGGTACTTTTTGCGTACATTGGATTAGCAGCTCCGATTATACCGCCGGAATAGGACGGGCCGGAGATTTCAGCCTTATTGATACATCCTTTAATCTCCAAAGTACCACCATTGCCACCATTATCCCAAGGCTGGGCATAGCCAAGAATACCAGCCGCGCCATTTCCGCTCTTAACAGTCGCTTTGCCATCATTGACACAATTCACAATCTGTACCGCATAAGAACCCGTGTTCTGAGCCTGCCCCACAATACCAGCAGCCTGATACATTTCATTGTAGACCTCACCTGTATTATGGCAATTATATATCAATGATTTAATAAGCGCCCAACCAACGATTCCTCCTGCGGCCTCTGCTGTGGCACTTACTTTCCCGCTGTTATCACATGAATAGAGATCTGTCCAAAAAACCGCTCCAGCGACTCCGCCAACCTTGTTGACACCAGAGATAGTACCAGAGTTGACACAACGCTTAAGAGTGATGTTCTGAGCATACGCTGTAATACCTGCGGCTCCACCGCGATAATCAGCATTCCAAGTATTCTTATTTCCGCTCCATTTTCTAACGCTATAGAAATAGCCTGCGGTCGCAGTAGCTGTGATGCTTCCTGAATTCTTGCAATCCAAGATTGACCCCATATAAGAATAACCAGCGATACCGCCGACAAAAACGGATGACTTCACCGAACCGGAATTCTCACACTTGACAAAATTCGCCCACGAGGCATTTCCGACAATTCCTCCGACATAAAGGTTCTTTCCCGTCACAGTACCCTCATTGGAGCAATTCTCAACAGCAATCGAGTTAGCCTTATTTGTGTTGTCAATCCATCCGATAAGGCCACCCATATAGTTATCACCACTTACAGAGGCTTTGTTCTTACAATTGACAATACGGATGAGAGTCTTACCGTTTTCCTTGGTCCTCGTACGCACAAAGCCACTGAGTCCAGCGGCGTGCTTATAGGTAGAGGCAACATTTCCGGCAATAGTAAGATCGTGAATATAAGCTGAATCCGCAAGGTTAGCGAACAAGCCGGACGATGCCCTTGAAGTATTGTTCAGATCAACAGTGACAGTCTTGCCATTGCCATCGAACTCTCCTTGGAAAGGAATGTTTCCGACACTGATTTCCGTGCCGACACCAGCCTGACCGCCCACACCAAGGACAATGCCTTTGCTGTCAAACAATATGCTTCCCACAGAAGTCTTCACACCTTTGATGTCATTCATCAACTTGACGCTCTGGCCGCGCATAGTCTTTCCAGAGTTCACATAGCTGGTGAACATCAGGAACTCGGCGTAGTTGTTGATCAGGTAAGGTTTGGCGGCAGATCCATCCCCACCAAGAGGTTGGAGATTCGCTCCGATGTTTCCAAGGTCATAGTAAGCGTTGACCTTGAGTTCCTTGTCTGAGACAGTGGTTTTGTTCTCGATGGCCTTGTTGATGTCAAGGGTGACAGCGGACATCGTGAATCCGGCCTTGTATGTTCCAGGAATGACGGTAGCATAGAAGTTATTACCATTGTTGCCGTCCGTCTTAACGGTGACACTTGACGTGTACGTGTTCTCCGCCGGGGTCTCAACGACCGGCGTGCCGCTCGTAAGATCCACATTGAACTGTCCCGCCACATTATTGTCAACCGAATTGATCACTACGGATGTCACTGGGGTGATCACCTCTTTTGGCACCCTGAACTTCAGAACTGCGGTCACATTCTTCATCTTGACATACCTGTCTTCCGCTATGGCGCATGCAATGTTGGCGCTGCCGAACTCACCGTTCTGAACCTCAGGAATCTCAAGAGTGAACTTGCCGTCTTTGATTTCTTTTACAGAGTTATAAGGATAAACCACATAAATTTTGCCCTGAAGTGTCGTTGTGAACTCGAAGTACTTCTGTCCAGCAAACTTTGAGTCAACTGTAAGAGTGTCAGACTCTGTTCCATTGGAAACAAGAATCCTGTCACCCTCTTTCCAGACGGTCTTTCCTTGCTTGGTAATTTCCGTTCTAGTCTGGGCATCCTCGTCAATAGCGCAGGTGAAAGTCCTCGACTCTCCTCTGGTCATCTCGCTCTCGAAGATTTCCTCACGGGCGCAAGCCGCTGAAACTATCGCAAAAGCGGCCGCGAAAAACATTTTTATAGTCTTTTTCATCTTAAATCCAATTCAAAGATTACTTGTTCCAATCCCAGCCTGGTTTGTCATAATCCTCAGTACCAGTGGAATTGTCTGGTTGAGTAGGTTCCTCGTTCTTCTTTACCTCAATCTTGAGAATCTGCCAGATACCGGCGGACTTACCCTCTTCGCTGGTGTACTTAAATGCGAACTGTACTACGGATCCGATATACGCATCAAGCTTGATGTCCTCAGAAACAGTCTGTTCACCAAGTTCATCCGGGTAAGAGAAAGTGATGGCAAGTTTGTTCCATTCACCACCTTCCTTTCTCACCCAAACGGAAGTCTGCTCTTTCGCCACATCCATGTCCGCAAAAGTTCTGCCGACCATGTGTTCGAAAACCAATATCGGCTTCTCTGCATTTTTAAGGTCAACTTTCTCAGTGTATAAAGTTGCCTCTGTCGTGTAGTCCACATCATTCTTGTTTCCGGAGGCCTGCCAACCTGTGGAGGCGCTCCAAGACCAAAGGGCATCGAAAGCCAGAGGGAATATCTGGTTGTTGACGATGACACCGTTCTCGGCGGTCTTGTAGTCGGCGGTGTAAGGGAATGACTTTGTTCCGGCCGTGTCAGGGCTTGGCTCTGAATATTCCTCATACTTCACAAGGTAGGCATAGACAAACTTGCCGCCCTCATAGTAACCGATGATCGTGACTGTGCCGCGCTCCTTGACATTGTCAAGCTTGCCGCCCTGGGTGCCGTAAGCGACCTCAGAGGCACTGAGACCTGCGACCTGAACGGAGCCGGTGCCGTCAACGAGGTTGAACGAGCCATCGGACTTGAGGCTCTTCACAACTCCGGTGAGCTGGAAGCGCTGGTATTTGTAGATGTTCGCCAACTTGCTCATCGACGAAACGTCGATGGTCTGTACCTCAGGGATATATGCTTCCTGATTGATGGTGAGTTTCGCGGTGAGGGCACCGTCGGTCTGCTTGAATGTGACAGTGGCGGTGCGTTCCACATCCTCGTTCTTTGAGACGGTGACTTTCACAGGCTGGAGTTCCTTGGAAGGATCTCCCGCCATTGGTTCAACCTTAACCCAGGACGCCGAGTTCTCAACGGTCCATTCGACCGTGGCGGTGAGGTTCACTGTCTCGGAACCTCCGTCCACCTTGAAATTCAGCTCACCCGGATTAACCTTAACTGCAGGATCGCCGTAGCCGGGATCCTTTTTGCATGAGGAAAACGCGAAAATCGCGAGAACCGCTGCGGCCAGTGTTAACAAGTGTGATTTCATTGTGAATAAAATTTGTGATTAGAGATTAATATTTAGTTTCTTTTGAAGTACATCCCATCAGTGTCACTGCTGTTGAAGTTGGCCTGATAGATCACGTCATAGTCAGATGCCAAAGTGGTGGCACTCGTCGAGGTCGCCTTCACGCAGGAGATGCCGCAGATGTAGTGGTTACCCTTTGAGGTTTTCTGTCCCTTGTCCTTGAACACGTACCTTAAAGTGTTAAAGTCCTTGCTCACGCTGAACCACAGCCACTCGTAATCGCTGGCGGAGAAAACCCCTGCTCCCGGAGCGAATACATATTTCCCGGCGGCCCATCCGCTTGTCTGATTCAACTCGGGAAGAAACGACACGAATCTTCCGCCCCCGGCATCCAGTGCGGCACGTCTGTCAAGGAACACCCCAAAGTTGACTGACTGTCCGGCGTAGTCAATCTCCACCACGGCGTCCATCACGGCGTTGAAATAAAGCCCCTTGACACCGAGGTTGTTGGTGTGTTCCGTTCCCGACGCGTCTTTCAATTTTTCGGTCTTGAGAGGTTCGCCTAAAGTCAACGGGGAGGCATAGCCAAGGGTGTTGCCTTTACCGAGGGTCTTGTTCGGGTCGAACAACTTGGAGTACAATGTCCAACCGCCCTTGAAATCATCCGCCGAGATCTGGGTCACTGAATATTCAGTAGCGTCAGGGAGGGTAATCTTCGCCGTTCTTGGCTTGCCGGTGGTGTTGGCGGTCCAAGAGAGCGTGCCATTGGAATATGTCAGCCAATCTTCCGAAGCGTTGCCGCTGCCTCCGGAGACAGACTTGCTTCCAGCCTCATCATTTGTCCAAAGACTGTTGGATGTAGAACCAACCTGAAAAGTCTTCTTGAGCGGTTTCGCGGCTGCGTCCTAAGAGTCGAAAGCCTCAAGGGTCAGCTCGTAAGTCCCATCCGTGACGTTGCCGAGTGAGCGGGTCCACTCCTTCCTCATCCCGGAGGTCTTGGCGCTCTTGTAGAAGTCGGCGAGGATCTTCATGGTCGTCACGACAGCGCCACCCTTCTTGAGGGTGAGCACGTAATGATGCACGAACTCGTCATCCGTGCCGGCGGCCCACTTAGCCGTGGCGATTCCATCTGTAACATCAACGTTTAACGTTGACAGTGACGGAGCCGCGTTGGCAAGGCTGAGTGTCGTGTGATTGTATTTCGTCAGGTGCCCCTTGTCGGATGTCGGATAAGAGGACACGATAGGTTCCCCGATGACATCTTTGTTGTAGAAGTCCATCCTCAGCACACGCATGTTGCCGCTGGCGTCGAACTGGAGCAGGTTGCCCTGCGAGAAGTCGTTGCAGTCCTGCATCACGGTCGCGCTGGACATGTCCTCATACTTGCCGTTCTCTATGGCCATGTAGCGGACAGAGCCACAACCGAAGACCGTGAAATCGCCTTGCCAGACACTGCGGGGATCGTTCAGCGGGAAGTGAAGATGGCCACCGAAGACAATGACCTGAGGGTACTTCTTCAGAACTGGTGTCAGTGCGTCCGTCGCCCAGTAGTGAGACAAGGATGATGACCAGATTCCTCCCTCCTCGCCGAGACGGCTGCCGTAGACTGTGTTCTTGATCATCGGATGGGTGATCAGGATCACGTACTTGTCAGGCTCGGCGGAAGTGACGGCGGCAAGCTGGCTGTCAAGCCATGACACAACCGCCGGATCATAGACGATCGGCTGGTCTCCGTTCGGTGAGACGCTGAAGATGTGACAGTCTCCGACAACGCAATGGCGAGCCTCATAGCGGGTTCTCATGTTCTGGTCCTTGTCATAGAGGTAGTAATCGTCGCCGAAAAGATTCCTCATGTACGTGACATCGGACGGCATGGTCGCGGCCCAGGCATAACTCGGCACATCGTGGTTGCCGACCGTGTAGACAAGCGGAGTCTTCTTCACGTCCAGCTCAGATTCAAGGGTTGACTTGAAGAGGGACAGCTGGGTATTGTTAGGGTTGTCGATGAGGTCACCGGCGACAAGAACACCTGCCAATCCGTCCGGGTCATTCTCAAGAGCCTTGGCCTTGAGCTGCTGAAGAGCGGACTTCCACTTGTCCGCCGTCCACTGAGGATTGACGTGGACATCGCTGACAACTCCCAAAGATAGCACGATGTCATTCGCATTGAAAACCTTCGAGGTCACTACATCACCACCGAAGACCATCGGGGTGTAGGAGGAGGCGACGTTACTGATGCCGTCAGAGATGTGAAGCGACACACTTGCGGCAAGGCTTCCATCAAAGAACGCATTGTCGAGAGCGTCGCACTTCACCTTGACTGTCAGGAAGTCGCCGCTGACGGAAGAATTCGTCACCTCAAGGTCAACGACATCCCCAACGGCAGCCTTGGTAGCGGTGTAGAACGCTTTCACTGAATATTTCACAGCGCCGCCCTCGGAGAGTTTGGCCAGAGTGCCGGAAGGCAGAACCTCGTACTTAATCGTGAGGGTGTTCCAGCCGTTTCTCCTGATGACACGTGCCGCTCCGTCCGAATGTGTCGGAACGACGTTGATGCAGCCGATCATCGAGACAAGGCTGCCGTCTGACACGGGGATCTTGAAAGCAGTCCCATCAGCCAGCACGACATTCACGAATCCACCATCAAGGGTCACGCTTTTGAAGATGTCCTTCTCCTTGGCCTTGCCGAGATTCGTCCAGGTCTTGCCTCCGTCCTGGGAGATGAACCAGTTGTCGTTCTCTATCTTGAACTTGGGAGTGACGGCGTCCTTCCCCTCGGCCCTCACTTTCCTCCCGCCGGAGAGGAGCCACTCACCGTCCACTGTCCAGTAATAGATCCCGTCAGTGTCAGCCTTCACGCCGATGACAGGGGTGGCGCCGTTCTGGCCGTCCTTGCCATGATAGAGCGTGATGCTCTTGCCGGAGGCGAAGGTGATTAGGTAGCCTGACCTGTCGGTCAACTCGCTGAAACCAGTGACAGCATCGTTGCTTTTGGACGCCTCCACGAGTGCCAGAATGGACTGAGTGTTGGCGTTGACCGCCGACTCAAGTTTGGCCACGCGGTTCTCCAACTCATTCACCTTGTTCTTAAGTTCGGTGTCGTCATAGCTGCCGCAGGAGACCAGCATCAGCGCTGACGCAAACAGTGCAGAGACTGTGGCTCTTATAACACTTTTCATTTTACCTGTCATTTTTAATCAGCCTGCGAAGGGATGTAGCCGTAAGGGACGAGTTCCCAAAGATCGATGAAGCCGTCCTTGGTGTTCCATGAATTCTTGAACACGACGGAGAAATAACGTCCTGACGCTCCTTGCGTGGCAGATGCCGTAGAAACTTTGCCTTCCGTGCTGAACTGAGTGCCTATGAACGGGATACCATAGTGATTGAGATAATCATTGTCATCAGGGTCATAGTATGTTGAGCCGACATAGATGACGATATCCTTGATGTAACGAAGTGTCGGTTGGTCAGGATGCTCATAAAACTCGAATCGAGTGAATGAATACTCCTCGCCGAACGCTTTCTGCGTGTCAACTGAAAGTATTTTTGGGAATATATTCTTTGTAGCGTCCGATTTGGAGCTATGCCAGCTGAAAGCAGGGAGATCTTTGTTACCGTCAAAAATGTTGTCTGCCACATTGATTCCGAAATACTGGTTCTTTGTGACAGCGACATTCCACCTCTTGCCGTCCAAAGCATATGAGATGCCATCAACAGATTTCGTCCAGTGGCTCCAGACAGTGTCCTTTCCCGCCGCAGGGCAGAAAGAGGATGAATATTCAAACCTCTTGCCTCTGAGGGCGTTCGGGAAGGTCACCTCGTTCTCGCCCGGCTTGAGGATCGTCTCGCACTCAACCCATTCATCCTGAAGGTTCTTGTAGCGGAAGCGTGTGGCGACCATCTCGTCCGTGGACTTGGACATCACGATTTTGGCATCCCTGCCGTCCATTCTCGCGGAAGTGACCGTACGCTCGGAGCGGGATACCATCCAGCTGTCACCGTAAGGTGAGACAGTGATCTCGGCGGCGAGGGACTTGTTGCCGACCGCGTCGTAGTTTACGATGTCGAAAGTGTAAGATCGGTCCTCAAGGTTTCCGACCTCCATAGAGACCTTTCCATCAGAATAGTCGGCGTAGTCGATGCTCTGTGAACTTGCGTAGTTGTCCCAGAAAAGGGTGGCCGTGGTGACAGCCGGATCCATCGGTTTCTCCCAATTGATTATCACACTCTTATAGCCTATCACAGAAGAAAGGTTGACGGCCTTGGCCGGATAATCGTAGCCGCCTTTCTTGACCCACTCCTTATAGATCTCGTCCTGACCACCGCATGAGGAGAGCGCAACGGCCACCCCTACGGTCAGCAAAATGCTCAAATATGTTTTTCCTGTGTTCATAGTCTCAATTTTCTGTTTTGGTTACCCGGCCATAAAGAGATAGTTCTCCGAACTGTGCGGCGGCATTGGCCGCGTCAGGCATCTCCCATGCCACGTAAGACGTTAGGACTACCCTTAGGTAGCGGAAATGGTAGTAGGCATCCGGATAGGCCTCGCTGTCCAACTCGAAATCATTGCCTTTGTTGAAATACTCCCTGTCTTCCTGGGTGACAACTCCAGGTGTGCCATCATCAAGATAGCCGGATGGTTTGAACTGGATGAACTTGCCAAGGCACTTCCAGCTGTCATCGAAGCCGTGTTCTCCCTCTCCGGGAACACCGGACGGATTGTTGCTGCCCCAAAACTCGAAGTTACGGATGTGCGCGTCACCGAAGATCTGTGGATAGTCAATTCGAGGAAGAGTGGCGATACGGCTGAGTTCCACCTCGCACCCAAGATCAATTGTGAACCAGCAAGGGATAGGAGCTTTGTCGACGGCAAGGAAATGCGGAGTTTTCGACTCTCCGGAACCATCCCAGAGACCTTTGACAGGGAAGGAAGACCTCTCCGACTCAAATTCAAAGAGGTTATCATCCAGACTGCAAGTGGCGGCACTATTGTATGAGAATCCCTTCGCTCTACCAATCTTTCCGTCCACGTCCACCTGAGCGGCCGTTTTTGGAATCATAATCTCAGGCAGCGGAGCCAGCACTGTTTTGACAGTGTCGGAGATATTCCCCCAACGGTCACGCACATATACTCCGAACACAGCCTCTGTGGCCTCAATTCCCCTTCGTGTGAGGGTTATGTCATTGCTGGCCGTAAAGAGGGTTGTGACCTCCTTCCACTTTATATCACTTACCGGCTTGTCGGCATTGTCCACATTCTCGTCGCGAAGCAGACAGACGGCAAGATCAGACTTGCTGTCGTTGCCTGTGATCTTGACTTTCACGCCTCCGGCGGCGGCTATCATGGTCGGTGTCACTTTACGGATGGCCGGAGTCTCCGGAGTGAACTTGACAGTCACAGGTTTGGACTTAACCTCGTTCACGTTGAAGGAACACACCTCAATTTCATGCTCATCGGTGTCGGCGTAACCCTCGACCTTGAGGCTGTCCACGTAGCGGGAGACCTTGGCCTCGACATTGACACCGCCACGGGTGTAGGAGGCAACCACGCCCTTGATGTTCTTGTCATCCGGGATCTTGACCCAGAGGACGGCTCCTCCGCTTATCGGCTTTACCTTTGTTACCTCCACAGGCTGCGGGGCCGGGAGGCTTTCATCAAGCTGGTCGAGCCTTCCGTGGTTGTCCTCGGCGCAGCCGAAAGCCAGAAGCAGGGCGGAAACTATTGTAGATGCAACTATTGTTCTTTTCATTTGCTATGATTCTTAACTGTTACCAACCAATGTTCTGCACGAGGTTTGGATTGACCTCGATGTAAGGTGTGTAAATCGGCCAGAAGTAATCCTTGAGACCGAATTTCTGCTCGTAGATGAACTTCTTGACGTAGTAGTCCTCAGGATTCTTGGCGGTGATGTCGAACCCGTATATTCCTTTCTGGTACTCGGCGGCGGCCTCCTTCCATCTGCGAAGATCCCAGAACCTCTGACCCTCGAAAGCCAGCTCGTTGAGACGCTCCCTGTGGATGATGGCGCGCATTCCGACCTTGGTGTTGTAATAACCCGGGCTGTTGCTGTAGGTGTCCCAGGCGGTCTTCACGTCAGGGATCTTCGCGCGCTCACGGACGGCGTTGATGTACTTGAACAGGTCACCACTGTGCGCTCCGTTCGGACCTTCCGCCTCGTTGATCGCCTCGGCATAGAGGAGGTAGAGGTCGGACAGACGGATCATCGGCCAAGGATACCATGTGGTTCCGGGTCCTGTGAATGTGTTTGTTCCTGTCCATGTAGCCTGTACAGGGAAATGCTTCTTCGGGAAGAAACCCGTCACCGGACCGGTCTGGTTGCCTCTCTTGGCATGGACTCCACCCACACGGCAGGCCACATAGTGAACATCCTCCGGTTTGAGGTCGTTGAAGTTACCAAGCTGCCCGAGCCAGTTGCCTCCGTCGAATCCGAGAGAGGCGTAGTACCTCGGCTCTCGGTCGAAGTTGAGCTTGATGGTGGTGTAGCCCTTGCAGATGTAGTAGGCATGCTGGTCATCGCCGACACGCAGATCCATCGGGTTGATGTTCGCCCATTCGGAATCGTTGGCGATAGGAAGCCCGTGCACGGTGTAGAACTGCTCTGCGATCTTGAGCGGAACGCCGATGAATATGTAGCCTCCGAGCATGTCGGTGAACCCGTTGAGGATCGGCATGCAGAGCTTGTGGTAGATATTCATTGTACTGGGATTCGGCTGTGTGTTGCCCCAGATGAGCTCGCTGTTCCACTTCTGGTTGAATGCGTTGCGGAGGGTCAAAGTGGTCTTGAGGGAGTCTGTCATGCGGTAGGTGATGTCATCGCCCTCGTAGAGGGAAATGTTGGCCGCCTCGGAGACTGCGATGGCCTCGCGGCAGGCCTCCATGGCGGCTGTCCAACGGATAAGCTTCTCATCATCTGTCTTCTCCGGAAACAGCCTCGTGGTTCCGTCGGTGTCCACGAGAGCCGCCTGTTCGGAGTTGCCGTTGAAAAGCGGGCTGGCGGCGTAGACCGCTACCTTGGCCTTGAAGGCGGCACAGATGGCCTTGTTGACGCGACCATATTCATCAACCGATGGATTGATGAGCGGAAGGTCAGGCATCGCCTTGTCCAGAAGTTCAATGATAAAGTCGAAGCATTCATCGATGTTGTTGCGGTGGACACGAACCTCATCGACAGAGGAGTCGATAGGGAGGCTCTCGCGTACAATCGGGACCGGTCCCCACTTGCGGACAAGGTTGAAGTGGAAGTAGGCCTTGAGGAATGTCACCTCGGCGATCCACTGCGCCTTCTCCGTCTCATCCATGTCCGGGACCTTACCGATGTTGTCGACAAAGATGTCACAGCAGCGGATTCCTTTGTACATTTCTGCCCAGTCGTTGGCGAACACGCTGTTGGCGGTCATGTTGCCTCTGGCGATGTAGGACATCGTGAACGGCACACGGCCGGTGGTGTTGGTCGTGGTACGGCCATAAAGATCCCAGTACTCATCGCTTCCGAGCATGGCCGGGTCGTTGCCCATAGAACCCTCAAGGGTCATGTAGGAATAGCAGGTGGCCAGATAGCGGATAGCCGAGGACCTGAGGTTGAACGCGGTCTCGATCGACGGCAGACCGTCGTCAGGAACCACGTTGAGGAAGTCGTTGCAGCCCGCCGACCCCAGCAGCAAGGCCGCGGCCGCAAGGGAGGACGCTATTGATTTATGAATATTCTTGCACATGTTCATAGTCGAAGATTATTTGAATGTCACGTTCACACCGATGTTGAAAGTCCTCTGGATCGGGTAGTTGAATCCCTCTCCGGCGAGCTCCGGATCCCAGAGTTTGAACTTGCTCCAGCACAGGAGGTTGTTGCCCTGGAAGTAGACGCGGAGATTGTCGATGTGGATCTTGTTGGTAAGCTTCTGAGGAAGGGTGTAGCCGAACTCCATCTGCTTGAGACGGACGAAGGAGCCGTCCCTCATCCACCAGGTGCTGACCTGTGTGTTGTTGTGGTTCTCGTAGGCGCTGTAGCGCGGGTAGAGGGCGTAGATGTCACGGTTGTCCTCGCTCCAGTGGCTGTCGGAATAGGCCTTCAGAAGCTGTCCGTTGTTGACAAACGGAGCTGTTCCATACTTGTTGTACTTCGTGCTGTAGGCGCTTGTGGCGTCAATCCAGAAAGACTCGCGTCCCAGACCTTGGAAGAACACCGAGACATCGAAGCCCTTGTGACCGAGGGACACACCGAACCCGTAGATGATCTCCGGGGAGGTCGGATAGCCGATCGGCACCATGTCCGCGTTGGTGATCACACCGTCACCGTTGACGTCGGTGTACTTGATGTCACCGCCGCCGTACTGGCTACCGAAAGCGGCCTGCGAAGGGCTGTTGGCGGCATCCTCATCATCGATGAAGAGACGCTCCGCGATGTAACCCCAGGTCTGCCTGATCGACCTGCCGGCGTGCTGGCGGTAGGATTCAGGGTAGGTAGGCTCCTCATAGACATCATACTTGCCGGTGGAGTAGGTGAAGTTCGCCCTAGCGGATGCCCAGAGGCCGCTGGCCCAGGCCTGCTTGTAGTCGGCCTGGATGTCGATACCCTTAGAGCGGGCCTGGCCGATGTTGCCGTAGACGGCGGCCTGGAGACCCATGGTATTAGGGATGTCGGCGCGCTGCATGAATATGTCGGTGCGGTGCTCGGTGAAGTACTCGGCGATGATGTCGAGCTTTTTGAATAGACCCAGCTCGAGGGCGTAGTTGCTCTTGTAGGACTTCTCCCAGGTGATGGCCTCGTTGGCGTAGCGCACGACTCCGATACCGTTGTAGCTCACGTTTCTGGTCTCGCCGAAAGATGCTCCCAGACCGCTGTTGTTCATGCTCATCTCCGACAGGTAGTAGAAACGGTTGGAGCTTGAGCCGATGTTGTCGTTGCCGACAAGACCGTAGGAGTAGCGCAGCTTGAGATTGCTGACAACCTTGGTCAACGGCTTGAACCACTTCTCGTTGGACATCATCCACGCGAGACCCGCCGAAGGGAAGAATCCCCAGCGGTGGGATTTGTGGAAACGCTCGGAACCATTGTAGCCGAAGTTATATTCAACAAAATACCTCTTGTCGTAGCCGTAGGTGAAACGTCCGGAAAGGCCGGCGTTGCGTGATGGCAGGGACAGCTGGAGTGAGCCGGCGTTGGCGGTCAGGGACTCGCTGGCGGTGAGAACCAGAAGTCCTGTCACGTCGTGCTTTCCAAATGAGCGGTTGTAGTTCAGGCGGGTCTCGGAGTACATCGTGTTCTTCACCGTCTTCCCACTCTCGGAATATGTCAGGTAGTCCGTTCCGTTTTCGTTGATGCGGTTGACGTGGTACTCTCCCGTGTAGGAGTCGTAACGATCCAGCCTGTACCAATAAGGATTGAACTGGCGGTTCACTGTAAATTCGGACAACCTTGTGAGGTTGAACAATGTCATGAACGACAGACCCTTGGTGATGAACTTGAGATCCTGCTCAAGCTGTACGGCGGCGATCATCTGGGAGCGCTGGTAGTTCTTGTAGCCCTTGACAAGGTTGGCATAAGGGTTGATGTAGGAGCCATCCTCGTAGTTACCGAACATGATGTGCTGGATCCCCACGTGCTCGTCGTCCACAGGGTAGTAGGCCGGGAAGAGCACAGGGTCGGAGTGCATGACCTGGCGATAGACATCGCTACCTCCGTTCAGAGGGCCTTGATAGTCCCTGAAGTTACCGGTCAGGCGGACAGCAAGCTTCGTTGTCGGGGTGACGTTGATGTCCACGTTGGAGCGCAGGGTGTAGTTCTTGTCGTCGATGTTGTTGTTGAAACTGTTGCGCTTATCGACTTTCAGAACACCCGTGTCCTCGGTGTAGGCACCGGACACATAGTAGGTCGCGACCTTGCCTCCACCACGCGCTGAAACGTTTGCGCGGTAGCTTGTGGCAAAGTCCTTGAAAAGCATGTCGTACCAGTCGTTGGCCGGATAGATGAGGCGGTTGGCATCCGGTTTTCCGGTCTGCTCGATCTTGTCGTAGGTGTACATCAACTCTCCGAGAGGGTCACGGGTGGAGATGGCCTCGTTGTATGACTTCATGTAGGTCACAGGGTCGGCGAGCTCCACGACATCGGTCGGGGCGGAGATCGAGGTCTCGACACGGGCGAAGATTTTCGCCGGGCCTTCCTGACCGCGCTTGGTGGTCACGAAGATCACACCGTTGGCTCCGCGGGCTCCGTAGAGGGCCGTCGCCGTGGCGTCCTTCATGATCGAGAAGCTCTCGATGTCGTCCGGCTGAAGGCGGGCGAGGTCAGTGGAGGTAAGCTCGATGTTGTCGATGAGGATCAGAGGGCTGGTGTTCGCGCCGAACGTGGTGATACCACGCACGAAGAAGTCGGCGTTGTCCTGTCCAGGCTCACCGGTACGCTGGTAGGCGATCACACCGGCCACGTTTCCGGCCAGGGCGGTGGTGAGGTTGCTGGAAGGAACCTTCAGGGTCTTGACATCAACCGTGGAGATGGAGCCGATGACGCTCTCCTTCCTCTGTTTACCGAAGGCGACCACAGTCACCTCGTCAAGTTCGTTTGCCGCGTTTTTGAGTTTCACGACGAAGTTGGTCATAGTACCGACCTGCAGAACCTGAGTCTCCTTTCCAAGGCACTCAAACTTTAGCTTGTCGGTAGGCTTGACACCGGTCAGCTCGAACGAGCCGTCAAGGTCGGTCATCACACCTCGGGTGGAACCCTCGACGGAGACCGTCGCTCCCGGCATAGGCTCGCCAGTCTCCTCCTCGTAGATCACACCCTTGACGGTCTTGGTCTGGGCCACGGCCACCATTGATGCGAGAATGAGCGCAAGCGACAATGCGATCTTTTTTAAAGACATAAATACTTAATTTATAAATTTAAAGCGTTATTACCTTATAGCAGTGCTTCACAATCAACCCTTTCTTACAAACCGATTTAATAAACAGAAAGCATCTTAAAACAGTAAGGGTATGAACACAAATTTAGCCACAATTTAACAAAAAACAATAGTTTTACGTATATTTGACCTATGAAATTTAAACTGTTTAACGCAGGACTGTTCCTGCTTCTCTGCGTTGGCGCGTCCGCGCAGCAGCCTTCCTCCAAGGCAAGTTATGTAGATCCGTTCATCGGCACCGACGGAATGGGACACACTTTTCCGGGGGCGTGCGTGCCTTTCGGCGGAGTCCAGCTTAGTCCTGACACGGACACCATCCCTCACAATGTGAACGGGAAATACCAGCCGAGGGCTTATGAATATTGTGCCGGCTACCGTTACTCAGACCCTACGATCGTCGGGTTCAGCCACACCCACTTCAGCGGCACGGGACACTCCGACCTGGGCGACATCCTCCTGATGCCGACCACGGGAGCATTGAGACTTAACCCCGGAACGGCGGACAACCCGGACGGCGGCTACCGCAGCCGCTTCTCGCACTCCACGGAGAAAGCCTCGGCGGGACGCTACGAGGTGACGCTGGACGACTACGGCGTAAAGGCCCGTCTGACCGCCACCACCAGAGTCGGAGTCCATGAATATTCATTCCCTAAAGGCGTTGACGGGCAGGTGATTCTGGATCTCATACACGGAATCTACAACTACGACGGCAAAACCCTCTGGGCGGAGGTTCAGGTGCGGAACGACACCCTCCTGACCGGCTACCGCATCACCAACGGCTGGGCCCGCACCAACTACACCTACTTCGCGATCTCCTTCTCGCAGCCTATTTCTGAATATGGCTACGCGGACCGCGAGAAGATCAATTATAAAGGAGGCTGGAGCAAGTTCGACCAGTACCACAACTTCCCGGCGATGGCCGGACGCAAGCTGGTGGCCTGGTTCAAGTTCGCCACTTCCAGGAACCCGGAGCTGACCGTGAAGGTTGCCCTGTCGGCCACAGGCGCCGAAGGGGCGCTGAAGAACCTTGCGGCGGAGGCCTCCGGGAAGTCTTTCGACCAGATCGCCGCCGAGGCGACATCGGCTTGGGAAAAGGAACTCTCGCAGATCGATGTCCAGGGAACCGAGGACGAGAAGAGGATGTTCTACACTTCCCTCTACCACACGATGATCAACCCGTCAGTCTACATGGACGTGGACGGGAAGTACAGAGGCCTCGACCACGAGATCCATCAGGCCGACGGCTTCACGAACTACACAGTGTTCTCACTTTGGGACACCTACCGTGCCGAGCATCCGTTCCTGGCCCTGTTCAAGCCAGACCGTGACAGGGACATGGTGGAGTCGATGCTGGCCCACTACGACCAGAACGTGCTGCACTTCCTTCCTGTCTGGAGCCATTGTGCCAACGAGAACTGGTGCATGAGCGGCTACCATGCCGTCCCTGTGCTGGCCGACGCCATCACCAAAGGGCTGGACATCGACCGCGACCGCGCCCTTGAGGCGATGGTAACCACCTCAAAGGCAGACTGGTACGCCGGGCTTGGGGAATATATGAGGCTCGGCTACGTGCCTTACGACAAGATCTCCACCGCCGCCAGCAACACGCTGGAATATTCCTACGACGACTGGACCATCTGGCACACCGCCCGGCTCGCGGGTAATGACAAGGTGGCCGATGAATATCTCGCACGCGCGCAATATTACAGGAATGTCTTTGACACGGAACTCGGTTTCGCCCGTCCGAAATACGCTGACGGCTCCTTCAAGAAGGATTTCGACATCATGCAGACGATGGGCGAGGGCTTCATCGAGGGCAACTCGCTGAACTTCTCTTTCCACGCCCCGCAGGACGTTTTCGGCGTGATGGCGCTGATGGGTGGCGAGAAGAGGTTCACCTCCGCGCTGGACGAACTCTTCTACCACGATCTTCCTGAATATGCCTACGCAACCAACGAGGACATCACGAAAGACTGCCTGATCGGTGGCTATGTACACGGCAACGAGCCGAGCCATCATATTCCTTATCTCTATGCCTGGACAAGTCAGCCGTGGAAGACACAGTACTGGATGAGGGAAATCATCAACAGGATGTATCGTCCTGATATTCACGGATTGGGAGGGAATGACGATTGCGGTCAGATGTCCGCTTGGTACATCTTCGGCGTGCTTGGATTCTATCCTGTCTGCCCCGGAAGCGACCAGTACGTGTTCGGCGCTCCGTACCTTCCGTACGCCCGTATCGCCCTTCCTAACGGCAAGACCCTTGAGGTGAAGGCCGACGGCGTGAGCGACACGAACCGCTATGTCAAGAAGGTACTGCGCGACGGCGTTGAGTTCAAGAAACTCTACATCACCCACGATGACCTCCTCCAAGGAGGCACCATCGAGTTCGTCATGGCCTCCAGGCCGAACAAGGCTCGCGGCCGGAAGCCTGCCGACAAGCCATACTCGCTTTCCGCAAAAGCAAAGTAACTTCCCGCAAAGGGTAAGCCTCTGTTTCACAGCATATTAAGCGAAGTCCTTCAGCTGATGTCTGCTGAAGGACTTCGCTTTTATAATTGATTTTCAATCACTTACCCCCCCCTGCGTTCGGAGAAAGTTTTTGGGTGCTGTGCAGCTCTTCGGTTCTGATACGCTGGTGGTCGCTGAGCTCGTCAAAGCGTCTGCCAGCGTACGGCAACAGAGTCTGCCGAACCATGGTTGGTGAGCCCGAACCATCGGGCTAGCCGCTTAGATAGGTTCCAAGTGGTATTTAGTAACCTTCAAAAAATAACCTGCATCATCTTAAGGAATCTTTTCGGTCTAGATCTCTTTTCTCATCAGTCATGTGCCACCGGCACACTCCTTCTTCAAAAAAAGATCTATCCTCGAAAATCTTCTCTTAATCTGAAGCAACTTATTTTTTTCATGTTACTTAAGGGAGTAACAACCGAAAATATTTCTGTTTTTTATAATCCGTATATGTTTCTTTTCGTTTTTTACATTTATTGTGCATATTATTGCTGTTCAAATGTTTGTTTAAAATTTGAACTATGTATTTCAATGAAAAGAGACAAGGACTCGCTCCGTTCGTGAATCTGCGGAGCGATGTGGGATTCAAGGCCGTGTTCGCGGACAGGAACAACAAGGACATCCTCATCGGGGTGCTGAACCAGATCCTGCCTCCGGAAGCGAGGATCGAGGACATCAAGGAGTACTCCGACAGGGAGCAGCGGAGGGATGTCCCCTACGGGAAGAAGACGGTGCTGGATCTGGTCTGCGTGGACAGGGACGACAGGACGTTCGTCGTGGAAATGCAGGCCTCGGAGGAGGACTTCTTCTTCGAAAGGTGCGTCTACTACGCGTCGGGACTCTACCATCTCGAGCTCTCGGACGGGGTGCGGTACAAGGGGCTGCGGCCGGTCTACGTGGTGTCGTTCCTGAACTACCGCCTGAGGCACGATGACGAGTCCCTCTGGGACACCGACCACTTCATCTCCCATTGGAGGTTCACCGAAAAACGCACCGGAATGGTTGCGGATCAGACAATTAGTGTTATCTTTGTGGAGATGACGCTGTTCACCAAGACGCTGGAGGAGTGCGTGACGGAGTTCGACAGGCTGTTCTACATATTCAAGAACAGTGAAGGCTTCCAAAGGATCCCCGAATGGATCGAGGAGGCCGGCGGGATCTCAAGACGGCTCGCCGAGGCGTGTGAGGTGGCGGCGTTCGACAAGGAGAAGAAACTTAAATACGAGATTGACAAGATGAACGAGTGGGACATTCTGGCGCAGCGGGAATTCGCCGAGCGCAAGGGCTTCGAGGCGGGATACGCCGACGGAGAGGCCAAGGGGATCGCCGATGGGATGGCCAAAGGAAAGGCTGAGGGGATGGCCGAGGGTAAAGCTGAGGGTAAAGCTGAGGGTAAAGCTGAAGTGGCCAAGGCCATGCTTGAAATCGGTATGCCGATAGGGCAGATTCTACAATTGACCGGGCTTACCGAGAAACAGGTAAAGGCATTAAGGTAATGACCCGAAAAACAAGGCGACCGGGATCTCAGGCCGCCTTGCATTAAGTAAGCTGGTTTAAAATAAGTTGGTAAAGACTTGGCAGTCTTTTCGAGGACAGAAGTCTTTGGAAAAAAGGAGCGGCCGGTGGCTCATTACTGAAGATAAAAAGAAATCTTGATCGAAACGGTTCCTTAAGACGAAACCAGTTCTTTTTGAAGGTTGCCAAGCCGTGTGTTTCTAAATATGAAGCGAAGTCTAAAAACAACTGCGACAACGATTGTCCTGACCATCGCCATGTCTGTCTGCGGGATACTTTTCTGCGCATGTTTCATCCCTTCGCAGAGGTGGGTGCTGCCGTTCAGAGGACAGCAGGAGATGTTTCTCTGCGACTGGGGCTACATCAGTGGGATCCTGTTCCAGCCTGGCGGGCTGGCGGAACTCGTAGCCAGGTTCCTTGTGCAGTTCTTCACGGTTCCCGGAGTCGGTGCGGCTGTCACGATTGTGATTCTGGGGCTGAACGTCTGGATGGTCTGGAGGATCATGGAACAGACAGTTCAAAGGGAAGATGCGGCTTGGGGAATATTCCCGCTCAGCCTGCTGCCGTCCGCGTTTCTGGCGGTATCCCTTCAGGACTATTACTGCCTCTACCAAGGGCTTATAGCCTATGTGGCAGCGGTTGCATGTCTGCTGGCATATTCAAGAATCAAAAGCAAGAGCGTTCCGTTGGTACAGGGGTGCCTGATGACCGTGGGGCTTTATTTTCTGGCAGGGTCGGCGGCGCTGCTGTTCGCCGTGCGGGCGTTGCTGTTCGACGTGTTCACCAAACGCCGGAAATCCCCGCTTGCCACCATGTACCCGCTCTTGACCGTGATCCTTGGTTTCGTGATGATCCAGACAGGACAGATCGCCACTGTCTTGGAGGCCTTTACCCCTCGGATGTACTACGAGGTGGACATTCTGACCATGCCAAAGATCCACTATGTCAGCTGGGTCATGCTGTCTGTCTGCATATTCATCGCAGCTGTCTCCCGAAAGGTTGAGGCAAAGGGACACTATGCCAAAGGCGCCGTCTGCACCGTGTGTTCCGTAATCTCGCTGGCGGTGTTCTTCTATTTCAGCGACTCGTTCAAGTCCGAGAACCGGGCCAGGGCATTCCACCTGGAATGTCTGGCCGCCAATGA
>OKUI01000289.1_pt1 | contig 19282 bp, 10 predicted proteins | sample 1606531 | NCBI WGS metagenome assembly OKUI01 (sample SAMEA3882506, study PRJEB24775) | human gut metagenome | biome: human-associated habitat; feature: intestine environment; material: feces | place: Netherlands | collected 2009/2010
GCAATCACCCTCTGGACATTTACAATAAACTGCTCTGCGGTCCTTTACCCTGCTGTTTACCGGTATATTAGTATTTAAATACAGCAACTCCGTAAGGCGCAAGTGGATAAGCAAATGAAAATGGTCTGCCGTCACACTCTGATTTGACTGCCTTATAGTCCAGCTTCTTATATGACTGTTTTGCTGCCTTGCCTCTGCCCTTTGCAGCCTTCTTTACAGGCGCTTGTACCGTTTTGCCGGTAAACTTAGGATCCTCACTATCTAAAACGAGCTGATATGTCTTGTGCTTTGGCACTCCGACTCTGTAATCAGGTCTCTCTACCGGTGTGAAATTGATGACAAAGAGCATATTATTCTTGCCATCCTTACTCTTTCTGATAAAGCTGAAGATGCTTCTGTCTGCATCGTTTGCATTTATCCATTCAAAGCCTTCCCAGCTTGAATCCAGCTCATACAGACAGCGGTTTCTCCTATAGAGGTGAAGCAGCTCCTTTACCCAGTTCTGGATCTTTTTATGCTCCGGATTCTCAAGCAGATACCAGTCGAGTTCTCTTTCCTCACTCCACTCCTGCTTCTGTGCAAACTCCTGTCCCATGAAAAGAAGCTTCTTTCCACAGTGTCCCATCATAAATGCATATCCTGCCATGAGGTTCTTGAATTTATCCCCTTCTAAGCCCGGCATTTTGTTGAGCATAGAACACTTCAGATGTACCACCTCATCATGTGACAGTACCAGAATATATTTCTCACTCTCATTATAGCTCATCGCAAATGTCATCTTGTTGTGGTTATTTTTACGGAAATATGGATCCAGCTTCATATAATCAAGGAAGTCATGCATCCATCCCATGTTCCACTTGTAGCTGAAGTTCAGTCCGTCTTCCTCTACCTTGCCTGTTACCTTTGGCCATGCGGTAGACTCTTCGGCTATCATTACAGTTCCGTGATTTCTTCCAAGTATGAGTGTATTGATATGCTTGAAAAACTCTACTGCCTCGAGGTTCTTATTTCCTCCAAACTTGTTTGGCACCCACTGTCCGTCGCTCTTTCCATAGTCAAGATAAAGCATTGACGCAACTGCATCCACACGGAGTCCGTCTACGTGGTAATTTTCTATCCACATAAGTGCACTTCCGATAAGGAAGTTCTTTACTTCATTCTTACCGTAGTCAAATATCTTTGTGCCCCAGTCGGGATGCTCTCCCTTTCTTGGGTCTGCATACTCATATGTGGCTGTTCCGTCGAAATTGGCAAGTCCATGCGCATCCTTTGGGAAATGTGCAGGTACCCAGTCGAGGATTACTCCGATATTATTTTTATGGCACTGATCAACAAAGTATGCAAAATCCTCAGGCTTTCCATACCTCGATGTAGGTGCATAGTAGCCTGTCACCTGATATCCCCATGAGCCATCAAACGGATACTCTGAAATACCCATAAGCTCAATATGTGTATATCCCATAGTTTTCACATAGGATATGAGTGATTTTGCAAGCTCCCTGTATGTATAAAAGCCCTCATCATCCCTGCCCGGATGTCTCATCCATGAGCCCGGATGACACTCATATATAGCCATAGGTGAAGAATATACATCAGCATCTGACTTTGCTGCTCTCTTATCCATCCACTCTTTGTCAGTCCATGTGAAGTGCTCGATATCTGTGATGATTGACGCTGTTCCCGGACGAAGCTCTGCGTAGTTTGCGTATGGATCCGCCTTGTACAGCTTATCACCCTGTTCAGTGACTATAATAAACTTATACATCTGACCCTTTTGCGCTCCCGGTACAAAAAGCTCATACACTCCCATGGTTTCCGGCTCTACACGCTTCATCTCATGACTGGTCTCATTCCAGTCGTTAAACTCACCAAACACGTATACTTCCCTCGCATGTGGCGCCCAGACGTCAAAGCACACTCCTTTTTTTCCTTTACGCTCAGCTAAGTGAGCACCCATCTTCTTGTAGATGTCATAGTGTGTTGCCTGACCAAACAGGTAACAATCCATTGCTGTAAAATTACACATATATATACCCCCATAAGTATTTATTTTTCCCTGAAATGATCCTCTTTGAGTACAATTCGGTCATCATCTGTATATCGCCTGGCTGTCAGAATACTTATAGCCTTCTTAAGTCCGCTGTGAGCCTCCCTGTCTATGGCCTCGTCAATTATATCCTTGACCTCTGTCAGAGTGGTAGCCTGGTCTATCCTCTCAATATTGCTGATTCTGTTATGCAATGCCAGAATAGCCATCTCATCTATCTTGTACCCAAGCTCTGCCGAGTACGATTTGGCAAACAATACGAGTTCATCATTTGTAAAAATAGGAACCGATATCTTTTCCGTGAACTTGGATGCAAAGCCCTCATCCATTGAGAGAGCCTTCTTTATACCCTTTGATGTATCCTCAAGTATATAGAGTGTTCCTGTAATATCATGCTCCATCAAAAATGATAGCTTGGCAGCTATGCTGCGGTCGATATCTCCGGCTCTTTCTATGATGAGACAGCCTCCTGTTATCTTTCTGACTACCTGCTGCACATCTTTTTTATTGAGTACGGCAGCATCAATCTTGCCCATCTTTCCTGTAAGCTGTTCACCATCTTTTTGTAATACCTTTATAAAGCTTGTAGCAAGCATTGTTTTTCCGCAACCCTGCTCTCCCTGTATAATGAGGTTGCCTGTGGATGCGTTTTCTTTCCTGTTGAAATGATCAAGTACTGCATTATATGCCTTGCAAATCTGATCCTCCATACCCTTTACCGGTATGAAATATGAAAATATAGCTTTCTGTTCGCTTGTAAGCTCTTTTATATGTTTTGTTTCTTTCAATTTCGAGTCATCTTCTTCGCTGTCTAAATCCTCCGGCAATGAAATATCCGGCATTTTTCTTGTCTTAGCCATATCCAGCTTCTTCTCCAGTCCCGGATTCTTTGCTGTCATCTTGGCTATTTCTTGCTCGATAAATGATGTCACATGATCAAAATCTCTTTTCTCAGAAACGTTTTCTTTCTCCTGTGAAGCCTCATCATCTGATGTATCATCATCGACATTTAACATATCATCTGTTATTTCAGGCATCATGGTAGTCGGCTGCGTGAATATCTCGTCTTTCTCAGACTCCTCTGCCACAATTATATCCTCCGGCTCTCCAACTGGTTCCCTGGCTTCATATGCAGCCTCTTCCGGTTCTTCCTGTGACTCCTGTACTTCGTCTATAGCCTCTTCCGGTTCTTCCTGAGGCTCCTGCACTTCGTCTATAGTATCTTCCGGTGCTTCCTGCGGCTCCTGTACTTCATCCACAGTCTCATCTGCATAAAGCTCCTGCATATCCGGTTTCTGCTCTTCTTCAGGCTCCTTCACGGCAGCTTTCTGCTCTATAATATCAACCGGCACCTTCAAATACTCCTCCTCAAGAAGTTCCTTCGGAGTAACACCTGCATCCAGCTTTGGAATGACATCATTTAGTCTCTCCATGATGTCTCCTGCCTCCTGAAGTGCTCTTGCCTTAGCTGACTCAAGCTTCTGCTGCTCAGCCTCTTTAAGTGCAATTTCAGCCGCATGTCTGGTCTTTTCCCATTCTTCAAGCACATCCTGTATAGACATCTGTCCTGTAATCTGATGCTCAAGCTGAGTCTTTTCACTCATGACCATAGACATCTGTCCGTCAGCGTCTTCACCCAAAAGCTCCTTGAAATTCAACTTAAGTGAACCATCTATCTCTTCATCTGTAGCAATATGCTCTGTCTCTTCCGGCTGCTGTACATACTCTTCCTGCTCCTTTTCGAGCTTGAGATAAGGAATATCCTCAACTATCTTTTTGATGGTATCCATCGTATCAGCAACTTCATTCTTGCCCTTGGCCTCAATGATCTGCTGCATACCCTTGGCAATCTCCTGCTGTAAATTTACAGTATTGAACTTCTCCTGATTTACAGTAATCTGCGGAATAGTTACGTCATCATGCACTATCTCTCCGCCCTTTACCATCTCCATGGCACCTATCTCAGTGACCTCAGCCTCATCCTTTATCTTAGCCGGCTTTTCCTTCTCTGCCTTGAATCGTCTGTACTTTTCCTCCTGAGCCTTGGTAAGTGGCTGATAAAGCATCTTGAGCTCCAGCGCACGCTCCACATATGGTCCGTCTCCGAACCACAGAATGAGCTCATCGCAGGCATCTATACACTTATCGGCTTTTCCGGCCTTGTGGTATAGATATGCAAGCTCGTATGCCCACTCCTCAGTGTATTCTTCATCCTTGTACTCTTCAAGAATAGTGATAAGCTCATCAAATGAAGCTCCCTGCCCTTTTTTAATGGCATATCTTAATACATACTTCATATCATCATGAGGCGCTATCTCAACAAACTCATCATAATACTCTGTAGCAGCATCATAATCACCCATCTTGATGGCGACCTCAGCCAGTCTGTATATAATCATCCTGCCGATTGGTGAACGGTCATAGGCCATTAAAAGTATGTCCCTTGCATCCTGGTATCTTTCGGCCTTCTCGTAGATTTCGCCGATTTTAACGAGTGTATTTACATTTTTAATTTTGTTCCAATTTATGCTATCTGCAATCTCTGCTGCGCTCATATAGCCCTCCTCGGCGCTTAGGGCTTTTATCTGATCCAGCTTGAGATTGTATTCGTATTTATCCACTTATTTCACCTACTCGTATTTAAGCTTATTATTTTTTGTATCTACGCCTGTTGTCTTTGTATAATCCCTTGTGTCCTCAGGAAGCTTCTTTTTCCTGAGAGCATAATTAACAACTCTTTTCACAATATAGTATATCACAGCAAAGGTCGGAACACCAAGTAACATTCCAAGAAAACCAAACATTCCTCCGCCGATTAGTATGGCAAACATAACCCAGAAGGTCGAAAGACCGGTAGATGAGCCAAGTATCTTAGGCCCTATTATATTGCCATCCACCTGCTGCAGCACGACAATAAATATCAGAAGATAAAGCGCATGCCACGGACTCTGAATTACTACTATGAGTAACGATGGAATTGCACCGATAAACGGTCCGAATACCGGAATCACATTTGTGACGCCGATAATCACTGCAACGAGCACCGATGATGGAATCCTTAAAATCAGACATCCGAAATATGCAATCACACCTATAATCAGTGAATCTATAATCTTACCGCTTATGAAGCCTCCAAAAATCTCATTTGTCTTTCTGATCGTCTCAATGATGATATTGCCTGTCTTTGGCTTGCAGACAGCATATATTATCTTTTTACTCTGTCCTGCGAGAGTCTCCTGAATACTCATCACATAGACCATCACGATTATTCCGATAATGAAATTGAATAAACCTCTGACTACCGAAATCACACCGGTTGTAATCTGTGCAACATACTTCTGTGCCTCAGGAATTATCTTTTCTGTGGCATAATTCTCAATGTAGTCGGTTGCATTCTGTAAACCTGTGCTCGCGAGCTCAGCAATTTTGCTGTCCCCGAAATTGCCGTTCTTTATCATGTTGATGAATGCCGCAACATCATTTGGCAGTGTCTTCATAAGTCCCGATATACTTGCTATGACAGAAGGCACAATAGCCGCAATGAGGAGCGAAATAATCGCTACCAGAATAATAACCGAGCCTGTAATTGCAAGAGCTCTTGAAACCTTTCGCAGCTTGCTTTCGCTTTTCATCTTTTTGGAAAGAAGATTTTTAAAGCATCTTTCAAGCCACAGCATGACAGGATTCATCAGGTATGCAAGCACAAGTCCCATTATAATAGGCATTGCTGCCGCAAGCAGCTTGCTCCATATGCCTGCAAAGCCCTCAAATCTGTACAGTGCAAAGAAAAACAGTATACTGACTGCAAACGTGACAAATACCATGACACCTATTCTGATCAGATGTGGCCATTCCTCACGCCCCGGGTGCGAATTCTGCTTCGCACCCTTATCTGCATTTATCTCAATGTTTGATTTTTTACCAGCTTTTCCGGTTTCTTCCATCGGATTAGACTCTCCTTATTTACGATTATAGTTGATGAGACATCCCTTTAATATTATCTCTCTTTCATCATCTGTGAGCTCACCCATCTTCAGTGTAAATGGCTTTAATTCACCATCCTTGACAACATATGCCTCAAACTCCGTCTTTGCATCCTCGATTTCCTTCTTGATTCCCGGAAGGAAGATATAGTCGAGGTTGTGGAACGGAAGCTCTCCCTCATCGATGATGAATGGAAGCATTCCCCAGTTGATAAGGTTTGAACGGTATCTCTTTGTGGCATACTCGTTTGCGATATTTGCCCAGCCTCCGAGTACCTTCTGGCAGCTGGCAGCCTGCTCTCTTGCTGAGCCGTCACCCGGCTTAACAGCAAAAATTGTGCTTCCAAAGCCCATATTCTCATGGCTTGCCTCAGGGAATTTTTTCTTTACTACTCCCATGATTTCAGCAACCTCAGGAACAGCCTTTCCTGCGCACTCACCACTCTCTATAGCCTTCTGGGCCTTCTGGATTTCCTTTGCTCTGCCTACATACTCAGGATCCTTTCTTGAAAGTGCGAACTCTGCAAGTCCAAGAGGGTTTGAACGATATGAAGATGTCTCTCCTGAAGGAATGAGCTCATCTGTTGTAGTAACAGGATCATGAATCTCTGAAACCACCTTAAGGAGCATATTCTCAGGAAGCGCGCTCATTGCCGGCCAGTCCTTGATGTTTGGTCCGAACTGGATTTCAACTGAAGGATCTGCCACTCCATGGCTGTCAAATACACGGTTCTCATATATAGTCTTGTCAAAGAAATATTTTGGCTTTGTAAAGTTGACATCAATATCCGCTGCTGATGTAAGGAAGCCCTTGTTTGCTGCTGTTGCAGCGATTGAACGTGCATCCATGAGTGCCACTGAGCTGATCTGTCCGTTCTGTACCTTAGAACCCTCTCTGTTAGGGAAGTTTCTTGTTGAATGACGGATAGAGAATGCGTTGTTGGCAGGTGTATCTCCTGCACCAAAGCAAGGTCCGCAGAAAGCAGTCTTTACGATTGCACCTGTCTCAAGAAGCTTTGCTACAGCTCCGTTTTTCACAAGCTCCATGTATATTGGAGTAGATGCCGGGTAAACACTCAGTGTAAACTCGTCTGCTCCGATTGAATGTCCGTTTAATATGTCAGCCGCATCGCAGATATTCTCAAATCCACCGCCTGCACAGCCTGCGATGATTCCCTGGTCTACATACAGTTTTCCGTCTCTTACCTTACTCTTTAAATCAAGCTTCACCTTGCCGTCAAAGCTTACCTCAGCTCTCTTCTCACAGTCATCGAGAATATCCATGAGGTTTGCATTGAGCTCATCGATAGTATAGGTATTGCTTGGGTGGAATGGCATAGCTATCATTGGGCGGATCTGGCTTAAATCAATCTCAATGAATCTGTCGTAGTAAGCCACCTCACCCGGATTAAGCTCCTTGTGGTCCTCAGCCCTACCGTGAATCTCAAAGAATTCCTTAACCTGGTCATCTGTTCTCCAGATAGAAGAAAGACATGTAGTCTCTGTTGTCATAACATCGACACCTATACGGAAGTCAACGCTCAGATTAGACACACCCGGTCCTACAAACTCCATAACTTTGTTCTTTACGAAGCCGTTTCCGAATACCTCTCCGATAATTGCAAGTGCGACATCCTGTGGTCCAACGCCCTTGATTGGCTCTCCTGTCAGGTAAATACCTACTACCTCAGGCATATCAATATCATATGTCTGTTCAAGAAGCTGCTTAACAAGCTCAGGTCCACCCTCGCCGACTGCCATAGTACCAAGTGCACCATAACGTGTATGTGAATCAGAACCAAGTATCATTTTTCCGCCGCCGGCAAGCATCTCTCGTGCAAACTGATGGATAACTGCCTGATGAGGTGGTACATAGATTCCGCCGTACTTCTTTGCACATGTGAGACCAAACATGTGGTCATCCTCATTGATTGTTCCACCAACTGCACAAAGGCTGTTGTGACAATTTGTAAGTACATACGGGATAGGGAATTTCTCAAGTCCTGAAGCTCGTGCTGTCTGGATGATACCTACAAATGTGATATCATGCGATGTAAGCTTATCAAACTTAATCTGAAGCTTGTCCATATTGCCGGATGTATTGTGCTCCTTTAAAATACCGTAAGCAATTGTCTCCTGCTTAGCTGTCTGTTTATCGATGTCCATGCCGGTCTTGCTTTTGACAGCTGCCTGAGCCTCTGGTCCATCAATTATTACTTCCTTACCGTTTAAAAGGTAAGCACCATTTTCATATAATTTCACTTATTCTACCTCCGTATGTGTATTTCAAAATTCTTTTATTTACTATTATATAATATTATAGGTAATTGTGGCAATAAATAAATCACCATCTACCTTAATTTCGAATTTTCCTCCCATCAAATGGGTCAGATTCTTTGCAATCGAAAGTCCAAGTCCACTTCCTTCAGTGGTTCTCGACCTCTCTCCCCTCACAAAACGCTCTGTCAGGTCCACATTTCCGTTGCTTACTATGTCAAGCTCGTTCTTAGACACATTCTTTATTGTAAAAACTGCCTTTGTATCTGCCTTTTCAAGCTCTACATATACTCTGGTATTTTCCAGTGCATATTTTGCGGCATTAGTATACAGATTTTCAATAGAGCGGTAAAGCTGACGCCCATCCGCATATATAAATATCTGTTCTGATGGAATTTTTGTAACTATTGTCAGATTTCTCGACTCAAAGCGCTCATTGAATTCACCTCCGGTCTGGTATAAAAGCTCAACCAGATCAAGCTTTTGCATATTGAGCTTCACATTTCCCGAGGTAATCTTTGATGTCTCTACCAAATCCTCTGTAAGCTGCTTTAAGCGCTGTGACTTTTCCTCCAGCACATGTATATAGTATTTGGCATTTTCATTTTCCAGATTTTCCCTCTTAAGCAGGTCAACATAGTTGACTATTGAAGTCAGAGGTGTCTTTATATCGTGTGATACGTTTGTTATTAAGTCTGCCTTTAATTTTTCATTTTTAAGACTCTCATTTACCGAGCTCATAAGACCCTGGCGTATATGGTTGACAGCCTCCGCCACCTTTTTCTGCTGCCCATGAAACTCATTGACATTGAGTGTAGTGTCAAGCGCTCCTTCCGAGATAGCTTCAAGAGCCTCCTGTATGCGCATTATTTCTTTGGTTTTTTGTGTGTGGATATCCTTTTTCTCAATAACTCTTTTCAAAAGCTCATATCCCTTGTACATCAGGCTGTGTGTGCAAAGTATATTGCCTTTTATCTTCCTTACAATGCTCTGATATAAAATAATAAAAGCCAGATCAAACAAAAAAGTAAATGTGCCGGCCGTCATAATGAGTGATGCATAGTCAAAATGCTGGTTTTTTACGCCTGAAATCACTTTTCCCATAAATACCATGAGCAGTGTAAATATCACTAGCATCACATCAGAGTATACCTTGTCAATCGGTAAATAGTATATTGTGTAATCATCCTCTGATTTTCTGCCGGCCACGTTTGCCATATATGCCAGGCTCACAAAGCTGCCTACCAGGCCCGCCAGCGATATTAGTGTATATATATCAATATTTTCATGCGCATCGTGCCTGAATGCATAGCCTGTGGCAAACACTCCTGTTACCATAAGTATCATGCATAGCTGATGTAAGACTATGACCGCTGCTTTTTTTCCTATCGTATACTGCTTCATTTGTTGTCCTCTATCTTATAGCCTACTCCCCAGACCACCTTCAGATAGCGTGGCTCCTTAGGATTTATCTCTATTTTTTCCCTGATATGTCTGATGTGCACAGCAACTGTATTGTCGGCGCCTATCGCCTCCTCGTTCCATATGCTCTCATATATTTCGTTTATTGAGTAGACCTTTCCCTTATTTTTAAGGAGTAAAAGCAGTATATTGTACTCAATCGGTGTGAGCTTTACCTCCTCACCATCCACAGTCACCTTTTTTAAATCATCATTTACCAAAAGGCCTCCGGCTTCATAAACCTTGTCTCCGGCTGCATCATTGCTTGACAGAGTGGTATATCTGCGAAGCTGTGACTTTACCCTCGCCACAAGCTCAAGCGGATTAAAAGGCTTTGTAACATAATCATCAGCCCCCACATTGAGGCCTAAAATCTTGTCAGCATCCTCTGTCTTTGCCGAAAGAATGATTATCGGCACCCTGCTTTCCTTTCGTATCTGCAGAGTAGCTCTTATTCCGTCGAGCTTTGGCATCATGACATCTATTATCATGAGATCTATTTTTTTATTCTTCATAATTTCAACCGCCTGTATGCCATCGTAAGCCTTCTCCACGTTATAGCCCTCCTGCATCAGGTAAATCTCAATTGCCTCAACTATTTCCTTGTCGTCATCACAAACTAATATTGTCATATTATCCTCCTTCTATGAATTTTGATTAGAAACCTTCTCCTGCCGTTAGTCAGCTATATTTTATCAGATTATCCACTTTGTTTTTCTTAAAATCTGCTTAATATTACCCACTTTAAATATAAGCCAAAAAGCAGCCGTTCTGTTTTGAACTGCTGCTTTATATTACATAGGCGTGTTTCATTTCCCTTTATTTCCGGTGATGCTCTGCCACATTCTGTGGATACCGTCTGTGAGCTCCTTTCCCTCCTTTGTGTTGATAACAGGTGGATTGCCGGCTTTTCTGCTTATTGCCTTATAATCCTCATCAACAGACGATTTTGAGCCGGCAGCCTTGGCTTCATCCTTATCATTGCTATGATTTGATCCGGCATCAGGTGTATCGTCTGCAAGCTTCACTTCACCCACTACACCATCTCCCAGGTCCTCGCCCTCAGCAAGTCCCAGTTTTCTGATATAATCCATATTTACCTTGATTTCAGTCTGTCTGTTTGCATAGATGGACTTCTCTTCCTTGTCAATAGTACGCTCCTCTACAGGCTTACCTGCATTTTTCTGACGTTCTATCTCCTTATTTCTATCATCGATAATCTTAAGATACTTCTCCGTATCGGACAAATCCTGAAGCTGTCCCTTGAGCTCATACTGGTTAGTTTTAACTATCTTCTCCTGCTCTGCAATCTTATCCTTCATATTCTTGCACAGCTTTTCAAGTGACTCGTTGGTATCATTGATGATATCACGCACTCTTGAAAGCGCCTCATCCGTATAGATAACCGATGCTGCATACACATCCTCAGCCTTTCTGCTTGCATCCCAGACTATCTGGTCCCCCTTCTTTCTGAACTCTCTCTCTGCGTGATTGCGACTCTGCTCAGTAAGCTCATACTCATCCTGTATTGCATATATACACTTATTCAGCTCAGCAAGTAAATCTATCATTTGCTGCTTGTTTATGATCACCCTGCTCGGCTCCGGCTTATACGGCTCCGCCTTTGAGAGCATGATATGAATTTCTCTTAGTACCTTTTCTGTTTTATCGTTCGCATTCATTTTCTATTTCCTCGGATTTAAATTAACATTATAACTATTCAGGGTGGTTCTGAATACTCACCACTTACCCATATTTTATATGAAAATCCGCTTCTCGTAAATAGCCAAATGAATAATAATAGCTACTGATTACAGCCCTTTATAATTAAATCAATCCCGCTGCCGCATTTCTCAGCTCATCTGCCGCATGCTTTATCTCGGCAGCCTGCTCTTCGCTCACATTTCCGGGCTTTGTCCTTGAAATAAGCTTCTTCACATACGAAAGCGATGATTTCACACTTTTTTTCTGTGCGCTGTCCATAGCCTTTCTTTTTTCCTTGTCAGCCATGACATTTTCCACCTGGCGCACAAGCGTATCAGCCTCACTTCTTGCATCAATATAAGCCTTTCTCTGTCCGTCTGTTGCCTCATACTCCTGTGCCTCACGGATAGCCTGCTCAATCTCAGAATCAGACAAATTTGAGCTTGCGGTAATCGTAATCTCCTGATGCTTTCCTGTGCCCAGGTCCTTTGCAGAAACCTGCACAATGCCGTTTGCATCTATATCAAACGTCACCTCTATCTGCGGCACACCTGCCGGAGCCGGCTTGATGCCCTTTAGCCTGAAGTTTCCAATCAGCTTATTGTCCCTTGCAAACTGCCTCTCACCCTGCAGTACCTTTATATCCACAGAGGTCTGGAAGCTTCCTGCAGTTGTAAAAATCTGGCTGTATCTCGTAGGAATAGTCGTATTTCTGTCAATAATTTTGGTTGAGACACCACCAACTGTCTCAATTCCGAGTGAAAGCGGTGTGACATCCATCAGTATAATCTCTGCCGCACTGCTGCCTGCGACAATTGCTCCACCGAGCTTGCCGCCCTGTACTGCTGCACCGAGTGCCACGCACTCGTCAGGATTTAGGTTGTGTGAAGGCTCTTTTCCTGTAATTCTTCTGACCTCCTCAACAACAGCCGGCACACGTGTCGAGCCTCCTACCAACAGCACCATTCCAAGCTCTGCTGCGGAAATACCCGCATCTGAAAGTGCCTGATTGACAGGAATAGCAGTTCTCTCCACCAGATCCTTTGTTATCTCATTAAACTCAGCCCTTGTGAGGTTCATCTCCATGTGGACCGGCTGTCCCTTTACAGTGGTGATAAACGGCAGGTTGATAGTGGTTGAGGATGAGGATGAAAGCACTTTTTTTGCCTTCTCAGCCTCCTCCCTGACACGCTGCATAGCAGTATTATCCTTTCTCAGATCCACATTCTGCTGTCTGTAAAACTCTGTGACAAGATAATTCGTGATTCTCTCATCAAAATCATCTCCACCCAGATGATTATCACCGGCTGTGGCAAGCACCTCTATCAGATTGTCCCCTATTTCGATAACAGACACATCGAAGGTTCCTCCTCCGAGGTCGTAGACAAGAATTTTCTGCTGCTGTCCGTGGTCCAGTCCGTATGCGAGTGCCGCAGAGGTTGGCTCATTTATGATTCGAAGCACATTAAGACCAGCAATCCTTCCTGCATCCTTAGTTGCCTGCCTCTGCGCATCCGAAAAATATGCGGGAACAGTAATTACGGCGTCAGTTACAGTCTCACCGATATAGTCCTCTGCATCCTTTTTCAGCTTTCTGAGAATCATAGAAGAAATCTCAGGAGCTGAATACAGCTTTCCGTCCACTTTTGCCCTGAAATCGCTTCCCATCTGTCTCTTTATTGAGAAAAATGTCCTGTCCACATTGACTGCTGCCTGCCTCTTTGCAGCCTCGCCAACCAGTCGCTCTCCATTTTTTGTAAAAGCCACTACAGACGGAGTTGTTCTCTGACCCTCGCTGTTAGTTATGACTACCGGCTGATTGTTCTCCAATACTGCCACACAGCTGTTTGTTGTTCCTAAATCTATACCTATAACCTTGCCCATTTTATGCCTCACTGTTTACTAATGTTTATTTTCTGAATAGTTACATCTTAATAATACTTTATGCTTCGAAAATTCACTCGTCAAGGCATGAGGCTGTTATTTCAGAGAATGTTTATACTTTTAATTTTTAATACACAACATAACAACAAAGGCACCGCCGAAGCAGTGCCTTTGTTGATTAGTTTATAGGTTGGATTAAAAAATGATAATTGAGGATTGCTTATTCACTTACTTTCTTTTTGAGTAATCCGAGTAATCCACATGCAATGAAAGATCCGATTACTAATGCAACAAGATACATTAACGGATTTCCGATTGTAGGAACTACGAAGATTCCTCCGTGAGGTGCCATGAGTGTACATCCAAATGCCATTGAAAGTCCACCTGCCACTGCTGAACCGACTACACATGCCGGAAGGACATGAAGCGGATCAGATGCTGCGAATGGGATTGCACCCTCTGTGATAAATGATAATCCCATGATAAAGTTTGTAGGTCCTGCCTTTCTCTCCTCTGCTGTGAACTTGTTCTTGAAGAAGATTGTTGCAAGAGCGATTGCGATTGGTGGAACCATACCGCCAATCATAACTGCTGCCATGATATTGTAGTTTCCGGCAGCGATTGAAGCTGTACCAAATACATAAGCGGCTTTGTTTACAGGGCCACCCATATCTACTGACATCATTCCTCCGAGAAGTACTCCGAGCACTACTGCGCTTGCACCGTTAAGTCCATTAAGACCATTGTTGATAGCTGTATTTAAAGCTCCGATTGGAGGCTCAACTACAAACTGCATTATAACGCCTACCAGGAATATACCAAGCAGCGGATAAAGCAGAACCGGCTTCATACCATCAAGACTCTCCGGAAGTTTAGAAAATACCTTCTTTAAGAGGAGCACAATATATCCTGCTACGAAACCTGCTACAAGTGCTCCAAGGAAGCCTGATGTACCGTTTGCTGCGATTGAACCACCTACAAAACCAACTGCAAGACCAGGACGGTCAGCAATACTCATAGCGATAAAGCCTGCAAGGATAGGAAGCATAAATCCAAATGCTGTTCCACCGATTCCCTTAAACAGTGCTGCGGCCTGTGTAATAGTACCAAAATTTGCTCTCTGGTCAGCCGGCAGTGAATTAAGGTCAACACTGAATCCATCGATAAGGAATGCGATTGCGATAAGAATACCACCACCAACTACGAATGGAAGCATATGTGAAACACCATTCATCAGGTGCTTATAAATCTGATGTCCAACGCTCTCCTTTCCACCAACTGATGAATGTGAAGCCTCCTTTTTACCTGATGCCTTAAATACAGGAGCATCACCGGAAGCAATTCTCTTTATAAGCTCTTCTGCCTTATTGATTCCGTCAGAAACCTGACACTCAATAACCTTCTTTCCGTCAAAGCGGTCTGTAGGTACATTTGTATCACAGGCAACTATAACTCCTGCAGCCTTTGCGATTTCATCATCTGTGAGCACATTTTTGGCTCCGCCTGAGCCTCTTGTCTCAACCTTTACCTGATATCCAAGCTCCTTGGCTTTTTTCTCGATAGCCTCAGCAGCCATATAAGTATGGGCAATTCCTGTAGGACAGGCTGTAACTGCAACGATAAATACATCGTCCTTCTTCACCTCAACAGGCTCTTTCTCCTTTGCCTCTTTGGCAGCCTCTTTCTCATCCTTTGCTTTTTCAGCGCTATCGATGATATTTAAAAACTCATCAACTGAACCGGCATTGATAAGAGAATTTGTAAACTGCTCGTCCATCAGCATAACAGAGAGCTTGCTAAGCACCTGAAGATGCACATTATCCTCTGTGTTTGGTGCAGCGATAAGGAAAATAATCTTTGCAGGTGTACCATCGAGTGATTCAAAGTCAACCCCATCCTTTACAACCATTGCCGCAAGACCTGCTTTAGTAACAGCATCAGACTTGCAATGAGGAATTGCTATACCCATTCCAATTCCTGTTGTGCCTTCCTCCTCTCTTGCAAAAACACCCTTTCGATACTTCTCCACATCGGCTATTTTGCCACTTTTTGCCATCAAATCAATACACTGATTCAATGCTTCGGTTTTTCCGGCAGGCGTACCATTTAAATTGATACTCTCAGCTGCCAATAAATCCCTGATTGTCATACATCATTCCTCCTAATAGAATATATTAATTATTTATATCAACCTTTTTGATACCGTTTGTTTAATTGGAAGCACTGTCCCATTTATCAATAAGTGCTTCAACCTCAGACTTTGTAGCAAGCTCCTCAGAAAATGCACTTGCACTTCCTGTACATACACCATAAATAAATGCCTGCTTATAATCATTTGATTTGAGGTATCCGTAAACAAATCCGGCTACCATCGAATCACCTGCGCCTACAGAGTTTTTGAGCTTTCCTTTAGGAGCCTGTGCCTTAAATTCCTGTCCATCCTCGGTCACAAGCACTGCTCCGTCACCTGCCATAGAAACAAGCACGTTTCTTGCGCCCTGCTCCTGAAGCTTCTTTGCATATTTTATCACATCGTCCTTGTCTGTAATCTCAACACCGAATATCTCACCGAGTTCATGATTGTTTGGCTTAATGAGGAACGGCTTATACGCAAGCACATTTGTGAGCAGATTTCTCGTCGCATCAACCACAATATTTATTCCACGGCCCTCAAGATGCTTCATAATATCCATATACATTGATGAAGGCATTACATCAGGAATACTTCCTGCGAGCACAAGCACATCAGACTCCTTTAAGCAGTCAAGCTTCTCATAAAGTTTTTTAATGTTGTCCTCAGTGATTACCGGTCCCTGACCATTAATCTCGGATTCCTCATTTGAGCGAAGCTTCACATTGATACGTGAAATACCATCCTCCACCTCTATAAAATCAGTATCAACACCTTTTTTTCCTAGAAGTCTTTTAATTTCATTTCCTGTAAAACCCGCTGTAAAACCAAGTGAAGTATTGCTCATTCCAAGATTCTTAAGAACCATGGAAACATTGATGCCCTTACCACCTGCAAAAATCTTCTCTCCAGTCGTTCTATTGACCACTCCTGTCTTAAAATCTGTTACATCAACTATATAATCTAATGATGGATTAAAAGTAACTGTATAAATCATGTTAGACCTCCTTAATATTTTTGTATTTCTTATAGTTGTCATTGCTTAGTGCATTTGTAATAATTACAGCATCTTTAAAATCAGCAAACTTGATACTTGATACCTGTGAAAACTTACTGTCATCCGCAAGAATGTATTTCTCCTTGCTATTCTCCATGGATTTCTTTTTAATCATGGCCTCCTTTATCTCCGGAGTCGTAAATCCATTCTTCACAGTAATTCCGTTGGTTCCCCAGAAGCCCTTCGTAAAATTGTATTTATCGAGCGTCACAACGGCCTCATCTCCGACAATAGCCTCAGTAGTAGACTTGAACTCGCCACCCAGAATATATACTGTATATCCCCTATCGGAAATTCTCTTGGCATTAGTCAGAGAGTTTGTAACAAAAACCACATTCTTTGCAGTAATATAATCAATCATGACTGCCGTTGTAGTACCGGCATCTATATAAATAAAATCATTATCCACAATAAGTGATGCCGCATATCTGGCAATCTGTTCCTTTTCGCTGCGATTCTGCTTAAGCCTGTTGATAACCTTCTCATCCTGAGTATGGATATTCGTATTATTTGCAATCGCACCACCATGTACCTTGGTGAGATACCCCTTCTTGTCCATTGCAACCAGATCACGCCTGATTGTTGACTCGGATGTATCAAGCTCATCCATAAGCTGCTGAACAGTCACACTTCCCATCGAATCTAATATATCGAGTATTTTTTTGCATCTATCTTCCGCCAGCATCTAATCCCCCCTGTTTATCAAACTATTAAAAGACTTATTTTATAAGCCATTTATTTAATGCTCATTTTCAAATTACTGTATTAAACATTTCAACATTTATTTAACTTGTAGTATAATTATATTTTCATAATCCGTCATTGTCAATCATAATCAGTCATTTATATTCACAAATAATCACACTAAAAATTGTTAAAAATATATAAAGCAAGTTTTAAAATTGTGCAATATATGCAAATGCAACATTCATTTTTGTGCAGAATATACCATATATATCATCAATACTTGCCTAATTACTATTTTTAGTATCTTTTCTATTACTAATTTATAATTAATATTAATAGTTCAAATTGACTAATTTAGATTTTGCATCAATCTAACTTTGACTGATTTTGACTGTTTCATTTCTAAATATATTGTAATTCATAAATCATCATGCTAGAATATCTTCATTAAGGTACATATATTGTGATTTCGGTGCATATTTTATTATTTAATTGAACATTTTTGATTTGAGTATATTTGATTTGAATATATTTTTGATTTGAATATATTTTTGATTTAATTATATTTTATGATTTAAGTTGATATTTTGTAATTTAGCTGAATTTGTAATAATTTATATATCTTCACAGCTACAGTACCTTATTAAAAAAGGAGGAATTCATATGAAACAGCTTAATTGGGCCACACTCGGCTGCGGCGTAATAGCTAATGAGCTCGCGCAGGCTCTCTCAAAGGAAGGGCGCACTCTTTATTCAGTTGCCAACAGGACTCATGAAAAGGCTCAAGCTTTTGCACAAAAATATGGCATTTCAAAGGTATATGACAACATTGATGACGTCTTTTATGATCCTGATGTGGATATCATTTACATCTCCACTCCACACAATACTCACATTAATTATTTAAGAAAAGCCCTTTCTAATGGAAAGCATGTACTCTGTGAGAAATCTATCACATTAAATATTACAGAGCTCGATGAGGCAATCTCATTGGCCAAAGCAAATAACGTAATTCTTGCTGAAGCCATGACTATATATCATATGCCTGTTTATAAAAAGTTAAATAAAATAATTTCAAGTGGACAACTCGGCAGACTCAATTTAATTCAGGTCAACTTTGGAAGCTACAAAGATTACAATATGACAAATAGGTTTTTCAGCCGTAAGCTTGCAGGAGGAGCACTGCTTGATATTGGTGTTTACTCACTTTCTCTCATCCGCTGGTTCTTCAAGGAAACACCGTCGCATGTATTGTCACAGGTTAGATATGCTCCGACCGGTGTTGATGAACAGGCAGGCATTCTGCTTATGAATGATGCTGCCGAGATGGCAACAGTCACATTATCTCTACATTCCAAGCAGCCAAAACGCGCTACACTATCTTTTGACAAAGCATATGTAGAAATCTTTGAGTATCCAAGAGGAATGCAGGCAACTATTACATACACAGAGAATGGTCATAAAGAAGTAATTGATGCAGGTGATACATCAGATGCACTTTATTACGAAGTATGTGATATGGAAAAAGCCATAAACTCTGCATCATCCGATGAAATAGAAAACCTCATTCACAGTCAGTATACATATGATGTTATGAAAATCATGTCTGATATAAGAACCGAATGGGGTATGAAATATCCTGAAGAGGAATAATAATACTACTACAACTATTCAAAAAAGGATAAGAGTTGTTAAAAAAGAGAAATATAATTCTGTTTATCAGACTTATATTTCTCTTTATTAATTTAGTGTAGCATCCTGAAAAGTAATGTAGAAAATCTAAAAATAATGAAATCTTTGCAACACATATTACGTATATTAAATAAAATTCACAATATATTTTATTTGCAAATTATATAAAAGAAAGACCACATCATAAACTGATGTAGTCCTTTTAAGAGAGGTGACAGCCGGATTTGAACCGGCGATGACGGTGTTGCAGACCGGGGCCTTACCACTTGGCTATGTCACCATATATTATACTAAAAAACTCCCCGAGTAGGGCTCGAACCTACAACAACTCGGTTAACAGCCGAGTGCTCTACCATTGA
>OKUI01000292.1_pt1 | contig 19070 bp, 19 predicted proteins | sample 1606531 | NCBI WGS metagenome assembly OKUI01 (sample SAMEA3882506, study PRJEB24775) | human gut metagenome | biome: human-associated habitat; feature: intestine environment; material: feces | place: Netherlands | collected 2009/2010
CATGCATGGGCACGGGCAACAAGCTCGACCCCTCGCTTTTCAAAATTTCCGATATCTCCAAGACCTCGACCTGCCCGCTGTGCAAGGTCATGCGTTATGAGCTTCGCAAGAGGGGAGTCAGGAAGCTGAACGTGGTCTGGTCGCCCGAGGAGCCGATGAAACCCGCCGACACACCTGAGAATACCGGCAGGCGGGCTACCCCCGGCAGTCTGCCCTTTGTGCCCGGCACGGCGGGGCTGATGATGGCGGGCAAAATCATTCTTGATCTTTCAGGCAGGTAATAATAATGAAAAAAATAACAGCCTTGATAACCGTGCTCGCTCTGCTGCTCTCGCTTTGCGCCTGCGGCATAGACCCGAGCATAAACGACGACCCGGAGAATTCCACCAAGCCGAGCGCCGTATCCGACGGCAAGCTGCGCCTCGCCTATTCAAAAGCGGAGCGGCTCGACCCCTTCACCGCGTCGTCGGCGATAAATCTGCAAATTCTCGGGCTGCTCTATGACGGGCTTTATAAGCTCGACAAGAGCTATCAGCCCGTGCCCGTGGCGGCAAAGAACGCAATAGTCAGCGGCAACACGGTCAATGTTACCCTCGCCGAGACCTATTTCAGCGACGGCACCGTCGTGACGGCGAACGACGTGGCTTATTCATTTAAATTGGCAAAAAGCTCGCCCGCCTGCGCCGAGAAGCTGAAGAATTTTGCATCCGTGAGCATCTCGACGGCGAATATGCTCGTCTTTACGCTGCTAAAGGCCGACCCCTACGCCCTTGCGTGCCTTACATTCCCGATAGTCAAGAACGGCGCCTCTGGCGAAGCTCCCGTCGGCAGCGGCAGATATGTGTTCCAAAAGAACGGCGAGGAGATTTATCTTGTCGTTAACTCCAAGCGCTCGGGCTTCGACCCCGTTATCAAGACGATCTCCCTCGTGCCGATAAGGGATAACGGCTCGGTCGAGAGCAGCCTTGAGATAGGCAACACGGGCTTCTATTATAACGACCTCTCTTCGGGCACTTACTCTCGCATCAACGCCAAGACCGTTGATCTCGGCATAAATAATTTTGTGTTCCTTGCGTTCAACTCCTCGAGCGAGCTTTTCTCAAATCAGCTCCTCAGGCAGGCGGTGAATATGGCGATAGACCGCAATTCCATCGCTTCAACGGCATTCCAGGGTCACGCAAGGCTCTGCTATTCGCCTTTTAACCCCGATTGGTATGCCCTCGCCTCAAAAGATCTTGTTGTTACCCGCAACGAGTCAAAGGCAAAGGAGCTTATCAAGCAGTCGGGAATTGACATTGCTTCAAAGGAAATATCGCTGCTTGTGAATAAGGATAACGCCTTCAAATATGAGGCGGCGGCGTTCATTCGCGATAACCTGACCGCCCTCGGCTTCAAGGTCGTGTTTAAGGATTACGAGCAGGATTATTACACCGAGGCCGTGGAGCTCGGCTCCTATGACCTCTATATCGGCGAGGTTCGCCTGACCCCGAATATGGATCTTTCGCCGCTTTTCGGCGGCGCGGTCGGCTACGGCATAGACCCCGCCTGCCCGAGCGCGATGCGCTACACCCAACTGCTCGAGGGCAGCTGCGAGCTGATGGATTTCATCAATACCTTCAACGAGGATGTTCCTTTTGCTCCGCTTTGCTACCGCAACGGCGCGGCCTCCTACACCAACTCCCTTAAAGGCGAGCTCAGCGGCTGCGACAGCGACGCTTTCTACGATATCGAGACCTGGAGTTTTAAATAACCGCACCCCGCGATAAGTATTATTAAATGGAAAAAGCGTCATAATATACTTGCACTTCACAAAAAGGAAAGGTATGTATATTATGATAAACGCTCATATACTGAAGAATGCCCTGCTGCGTGCGGCGCAAAGCATCAACGCCCACCGTGACGAGGTGGACGGCATCAACTATTTTCCTGTCCCCGACGGTGACACTGGCACAAATCTTGCAATGACCCTCTCCTCCTGCGCCGAGGCGATAGCCGACTGTGAGACCGACAGCGCTGGCGAGCTTGCCGACACGGCTGCCGCCGAGCTGCTGATGGGCGCGAGGGGCAATTCGGGAGTCATATTTTCGCTGATATTCAAGGGCTTCGCCGATAACGTCAGGGATCGCGCCGAGATAGACGGCTCCGCGCTTGCTCACGGGCTTGAGGCGGGCTGCACGGAGGCGTATTCCTGCGTCGAGCGCCCCGTCGAGGGCACAATGCTCACCGTCATACGCATTGCAGCTTCAAGGGCGAGCGCCGCCGCTGACAAGGGCGAGGACGCAAAAGCCGTGTTTGAAGCCGCCGTTGCGGGCGCGAAGGCAGCTCTCAAATCAACGCCCAATCTGCTGCCGATACTTAAAAAGAGCGGCACCGTTGACTCGGGCGGGCAAGGGCTTGTCTATATCATGGAGGCCATGCTTGGCTCGGTGGAGCAGCCGTCGGAGCGACCCGCCTCTGCGGCAAAGGCCGCCAAAGCTCCCGCGGGCGACATCAGATACACCTACTGCACGGAGTTCATAATCAGGAATTCGTCCGGCAGCGGGATAGCCTCGCTCAGCAGGCTCCTCACGAGCATCGGCGACTGCGCCGCGGCTGCCGAGCATTCGGGGATAATCAAGGTTCACGTTCATACCGACTTTCCGAATCTCGCGATAGAGAAGGGGCTTGAATACGGCGAGCTTGACCGCATCAAGATAGATAATATGCGCTTGCAGGCGAGCAGTTTTGCCGCCGCACAAAGCAACTGAAAACGGAGATAAACAATGGATATCGCTGCCAACATCAAATATCTCAAAGGCGTGGGTGAGAAGAGAGCCGCCATGCTCGGCAAGCTCGGAGTTCACACCCTCGGGGATCTGCTGACCCTTTACCCGAGAGCATACGAGGATTGGAGCAGCGTTATCCCCATTGCGGGGGCGCCGCTCGGCGAGAATGTCTGCATCCGCGCCTTTGTCGGCTCACGCTGCCGCGAGCACCGCATCCGCAAGGGCATGACCCTCTATAAGACCGAGATATCCGATGGCGAATCGCTGCTCGAGGTAACTTTTTTCAATAATAAATATGCCGCCGAACGCCTTGAGGCGGGCAAAGAATATCTTTTCTTCGGCAAGGTGACGGGCAAGGGCTACTTTCGCTCGATGGTCTCGCCGGAATTTGCCGAGTTTGACGGCGGCACGGGTCTGAGACCGATATATCCACAGACCGCGGGGCTGAATTCACGGGCCATAGAGAAGCTCGTGCGGCGTGCGCTCAAGGAATGCGGCGATATCGAGGACCCGATACCGGAGAATATCCGCTCCGCCTATTGCCTGATGGGTTTGCGTGATGCGCTTGAGAATATCCACGCTCCGCAGAGCGCCGATATGCTCTCCGAGGCTCGCAGGCGGCTGATATTCGAGGAGCTTTTTCTGCTTGAGCTGGGGCTTATGCGCCTTAAATCCAAGAACCGCAAGGGGACGGCTATAGCAATGGAACGCGATTACACCGCCGATTTCATTGCTGCTCTGCCCTTTGAATTGACGGGCGCTCAAAGGCGAGCCGTCGCTCAAGGAGCGGAGGATATGAGCCGCAGCGTGCCGATGAACCGACTGCTGCAAGGCGACGTCGGCTCGGGCAAAACGGCGGTCGGCGCAGCGCTGATATATAACTGCGCCATGAACGGCTGCCAAAGCGCCCTTATGGCGCCAACGGAAGTGCTCGCAATGCAGCACTATAAAACTTTGACAAAATTCTTTGAGAATACCGATATCTCCGTCGCTCTGCTGACCGGCTCGACCCCCGCAGCGGAGAAGCGGAGGATCAAAGCGGGGCTTAAAAGCGGCGAGATTTCGCTCGTTATCGGCACGCACGCCTTGATCCAAAAGGATGTTGAATTCAATTCGCTCGCCCTCGCCATAACCGACGAGCAGCATCGCTTCGGAGTGAATCAGCGCAGCACTCTGTCCGCCAAGGGCGGCTCGCCGCACACGCTGGTCATGTCCGCAACGCCTATTCCGAGGACCCTGGCGCTTATAATCTACGGCGACCTCGACCTCAGCGTGCTTGATGAGATGCCCAAGGGAAGGCAAAAGATCGAGACCTACCTTGTCGGCAGCGAGCTGCGTGAACGCGCCTACGGCTATGTCAAAAAGCACCTTTGCGACGGCCTCCAGGGCTACATAGTCTGCCCCCTCGTTGAAGAGGGGGAGGAGGTCTCGGAGCTGACCGCCGCCGAGGGGCTGTATAAAGAGCTTGCCGACGGTTTCTTCAAGGGCTTCAGGCTTGGGCTGCTGCACGGCAAGATGAAGCCCGCCGATAAAAAAGCCGTCATGGATTCCTTTGCCTGCGGCGAAACGCAGCTTTTGGTCTCCACAACGGTGATTGAGGTCGGAATCGACGTGCCGAATTCCGTCATAATGGTCATAGAGAACGCTGAGAGATTCGGCCTATCGCAGCTCCACCAGCTCAGAGGCAGGATCGGCAGAGGCTCCCACCGCTCCACCTGCATCCTGATATCCGACGCAAAGGACGAAAAAACGCAGAAGCGCCTGTCTATCCTCACCTCCACCTCGGATGGCTTCAAAATAGCCGATGAAGATTTGAAGCTGCGCGGGCCCGGTGATTTCTTCGGCTCAAGGCAGCACGGTCTGCCCGAGCTCAAAATTGCGGATATGATGACCGACACCGAGGCGATACGCGAAACGCACGCCGCGGCGGTAAATTTGCTCAAAAAAAACCCCGCCCTTGCGGGCGAGGAATTCGATTCACTCAGGCGAGCGGTCAACAGACTTTTCGCCGGCGGGATATCAATGAACTGAGGCTGCGCTGAGACGCCTTGCAGCTTCAATATCTTTTTTATCAATAGGAATTATTTTGTATTCGTTTGATTGCTCGTCTACCATTGTTACGGGCAGGTCGGGCAATATCTCGTGGACTCTTGCGATGAATCCGCTGCTGCCCTCGGCAGGGAAGCCGGTCACAAGCGTTGCGGCGTTTCTTTTCTTCGCAGCTACTGCAACCACCAGCGCAGGGCTGTCGTTAAAGTAGATATCCATCCCCGCGTCATAGGCTCTGGCGCATTCATAGAGGGTCTCGAGCGCTCCGCCTGCGTTGGCGTTCAGCCCGCTGCTCTCTCTGAAAACGCTGATGACCTTCAGCGGCAGGTCTTTTTCCTTCGCTATCCGTGCCCCTGCGGCGATAAGCCTTGAGCAGGCGCTCTGCGGTGTTACGCAGACCATTATGCACTGCTGATTGCCCGTCTTCTCCATATGATCATCCCTTTCGTTTTGTATTTTTGCTTTACTGCACCCTTATAATACCAGCGAGATATTACGGGCGTGGGACAAAATAATGTATAATCTGTTAAATAAATCGGGTGATAAAATGAATGAAAAAAAATATTATCTGGGCGTCGACGGCGGCGGCAGCAAAACCACTGCGGCGGTGTTCGACGGCGAGGGGCGTTTCATAGCCGAAGCCACGGGCGAGAGTATAAATTATTACTCCGTCGGGCGTGAAACAGCCCGTGAGAACCTGAAAGCCGTTATTTCAAGGCTCGGCGTTGATGAATTTGAATGCGCCGTGATAGGAATGTCCGCCTTGAACGAGCGAGCCGATGAAAAAACGACCCGTGAATTTTGCGGAGATATAGTAAGATGTAATAAAATAATAATGGACTCCGATCTTTACATAGCTCTTGAGGCGCTGAATGCGCCCGGGGAATGCGGCGCGGTGATAAGCGGCACGGGCTCAATGGCGGTCATCCGCAATGCGGACGGCTCGGTCAGCCACGCAGGCGGTTGGGGATATATCCTCGGCGATGAGGGCAGCGGCTACTCGATAGCGCTCAGCGGCATAAGGGCTGCGATAAGAGCAGCCGAGGGCAGCGGCGTCCGGACCGCGCTTTTGCCCGCCTGCCTTGACTATTTCGGTATCACTGATATATATGAACTGATAGAGCTGTACTATGATAAGACCGTCAGCAGGAAGGTCACCGCCGCCTTTGCCGAGAAGGTGATAGAAAAAGCCGAGGAGGGCGACACGGCAGCGCTGGATATCCTCGAGCGAGAAGCTGCGGAGCTTGCGGCGACGGCAAAGAGCCTGTTTGACCGTATAAAAAGCGGCTCCCCGATAGGGCTTTGGGGCGGAATTTTTCAAAACAGCGAGCTGTATCGTGAAATCTTCACGCAAAAGCTCGGCGAAGATTACAAAGACCGTGTAAAGCTGTTAGACTTTACGCCTGAGATCGGAGCGGTAATTGCGGCACTGAGAGAAAATTCGGTGTATATCAACGAAATAATGCTCTCGAATATCAAAAATACATACAGAAAGGCAACTTTGTAAAGCTGCATAGCTTTACGAAAAATCAGGACTATGAAAATCAAGAAAATGACATTTTGCGCCGTTTTGACGGCTCTCATCTGCATTCTTGCCCCCGTTTCTTTCCCTGCGGGGCCTATTCCGATATCCCTTGCGACCTTTGCGGTGATGCTTGTTGCCGCCGTCGCTGATTTCAAGATATCTGTCACCGCCGTTTGTCTTTATATTTTGCTCGGCGCCTTCGGTCTGCCTGTTTTCTCAGGCTTTGCGGGCGGATTTCAGAAGCTGATCGGCGTTACAGGCGGCTACATAATCGGCTATATTCCCTGCGCCGTTATAATTGCGCTGCTCATCGGCAAGTTCGAGAATAAAAAATTCGTCTATCCTCTTTCGATGGTGCTCGGTGTTGCTGTCTGCTACGCTGCGGGCACGGCATGGTATGTTTTCCAGACCAAGACCGCCGTTGCCGCCGCTTTTGCGACCTGCGTTATTCCGTTTATTCCCGCCGACTGTATCAAAATAGCCGCCGCCTCACTGCTCGGAATAATTCTGCGAAAGCGTTTCAGGGTTGCATTCTCAAAGCTTTAATGGTACAATAAATATGAAAATCTATCCTAACGAAAGGGTGAGTATAATGGAGATAATCAGAAAAGAGTACAGCATTCCCTCAAAATCGGGTGTTGCCGATGTTTTTGCCCGTTGCTGGGTGCCCGCCGACGGTGCGAAGGCGATATTCCAGATAGTTCACGGCATGGCGGAGCACGGCGAGCGTTATGAGGATTTCGCAAAATTCCTCTGCGGCAAGGGCTTTGCCGTCCTTGTTGACGACCATGTCGGCCACGGCAGATCCACCAAGAGCGATAAGGAGCTGGGCTATTTTGGCGAGAAAAACGGCTGGGACGCCTTCGTTGAGGACGAAAGAGCGCTCACCGAGCTTATAACCTCTGAGTTCCCCGGTCTGCCGCTTATCTTCTTCGGTCACAGCATGGGTTCTTTCATCGCCAGAGAGTATATTCGCCGTTACGGCAGCGACGAGCGCATAAAGGGCGCGATTATCTGCGGCACGAGTGGCAGGAATCCCGCCGCTCCCATCGCTATCACCATTGCCGGAGCCGTTGCCAAGGCAAAGGGCAGCCGCCACAAGAGCAAATTTATCGACAAGCTCGCATTCGGCACCTACAATAAAAAGGTCAAGAACCCCGCCACTCCTTTTGACTGGCTCACCTCCGACCCCGATGAGGTGCAGAAGTATATCGCCGATAAATACTGCGGCTTCCTCTTCACCGCCGCCGGATACAAAGATCTCTTCACCGTGCTGAACAGAGTCTCCGGCAAGGATTGGTTTGAGCAGGTCTACGAGGGCTTGCCGATATTCCTTATCGCAGGCGAGGACGACCCCGTCGGTCAGTACGGCGCAGGCGTGAAGCAGGTCTATAACGACCTCAAGCTCGCAGGCAAAAAGGACGTCACCCTCAAGCTCTATCCGCATATGAGGCACGAGATCCTCAACGAGGTCGGCAAGGACGAGGTCTATAACGATATCGCCGCCTGGTGTGCAAAAAAGATTTGAATCATAGCATAAAACGAAGCCTCCGCATTATGATTATGCGGAGGCTTTTTTTGCTGCTGTTTTGACATATTTCAGCCGTTTTATTTGATTGGCCAGGCAAATTTGCAAAGCAAAGTCCCAAATTTGTCGCTATATTGTGTAAAAAGCATTTTATGCTTGCTTTTGCCGGAAAAGTTTGCTATACTGGTTTTAGAATTGTTTTTAGATATTATGTAAGGTAAAAATATTGTACAGTAAAAGCGACGCCCCGGAAGATAAAAAACAAAGGGCTTCACTTAAGAAGCCCTTGATGCACACCATGTGCGGCCGAACCCGAAACGGTCGGCGATTTGAGTTAACTTTTATTTGAACTCAGCAGTGCAATTCTGTAGGGGTCTCGAACTAATAAAAGGAAATGACAATGGTGAAGCACAACAAATGTTTTATTGTAGGTAAGAATAAAGAGGGAGCCCGAAGACTTGAAGAGAATCCCGCAGATGTTTATAGGAATGACATATTTATCGGGACGATTTCAGACGAAGAATATGAGTTTATCGACGATAGAATAGCTGCTCCGGCTTGCATTGATCACGGAATTTTCTTCTGCAAGTTTGAATTCGATGAAATTCCGCCCGAATTGGTCGATTATTTCTTTGACTTGATAGGTGATGACAGAGATAAAGCACCCGTTTTTTGCGAAGCATTGGAGTGGTGCAAAAAATCAGGTGGAGTAATTAAAGTTTGTTTTTAACCATAGTCTGCCGTTATGCGATGCAAGCCTTTAACTCTAATTTGGCTTGAAAAATTTGTTTAAATCTCGTTTGAGAGCGATGTAATTCTGTAGGAACTGCGGATTTAATATAAAATTTGTTGGTGCAAAACCAGAAGGGAAACTGATGATATAGATAGATTGTCGGACGAATATCAATGTTCCAAATTCCGGTGACAAAAAGAAAAACTCGATATCAAGTTTTGGATGTGAACGAAGGAATTCAGATAATGGAGTTGTGTCGGCATGGATATCCTGATGTCGAGAGTACCGAATATAGAGAAAAACAAAAGGGGCGCATATATGTCGATGAGTAATAGTTTTAAGGTTAAATTCATCCGTGACGATTCTTACGGTTTTCAAAAAAATCACATTTACGATGCAATCGAATGTAAAAGCAGGCTGGGTCAGACGCAGATGATTTCTGTTATTGACCGATTTGGAGATGAATATGCCTACCCTGCCGCTTGGTTTGAACGTTGCTATTTTTAGCTTGAGAGCAGTGTGATTTCGTATGAGTCTCATAATTTGCAAAAAGTCGGATAGGCATCTAAAAGTAATAACAGTCAATAGAAACATCAAAGGAATTATCCGCTATTCAAAAAAGAGCACATATAGTTTTTTCTGACCCAGATAAGGAGGGTTGATTATGTCAATGTCAATGTCAGACAAAATGTGGAATTCCGTTAGGCAGAATGTAATTCTTGAAGATGATGAAGGGAAGAAATACGAAGGAAGAATTATAGCTTGCGAAAAACCTGACGACAATGAAGAAGGAGAGTACGCAATTTATCTTACAACTGTAACAGGAGAGAATTGGTGTCTGTTAGAGCACGAGATAGTATCTCTGGAAATTAAGCAATAAATTATTAAATCAAAGCCGCGCGAATATGCCTTTGGCCGCGCCTGCGAGCAACGGAGGGAAAATGAATATTGAGGAAATTATCGAAATAATGTCCGAGAGCGAGGGACGACACATCGAGTGCATTGAAACAGACGGCGAAAAGTGGTCCGGTGTGGTTGATGTCTACGAGAGCGCTTTTGATAACGAGGACGACGAGACTAAAGGGGATTCCGTCTGCGTTCGTCGGGATGACGGTCTCAATGTGCTCGTTTATGCCGATGAGATCGAAACCATCTCGATCAGCGAGAATTAACTTCTGCTTGAAAGCAGTGTAATTCCGCAGGAGTTTTAAACCACCATTAAGGGCAATAAGCATGAGAAAAAACGATCCTACAGCGAGTTGAAACGCCGATTTCAATGAAAATTCCCCCGCAACTGTCTGTTGCTTGCGGGGCGGCGGGGTATGTGATACAATACGGCAGAGGTGATTTGAGTGGAAACAAAGGATATAATACTTGAGCTCAGGACGAAGAATCATATGTCGCAGGACGATCTTGCGGAGCGGGTGTTTGTAACCCGTCAGGCGGTATCACGCTGGGAGACGGCGATACCGTGCCGAATACTGAGACGCTGAAGCTCCTTTCCAAGCTGTTTGACGTGTCGATAAATACGCTTCTCGGCTCACCGAGGTAGCTTGTCTGCCAGTGCTGCGGTATGCCGCTTGACGACTCGACCATCAGCAGGGAGCCGGGCGGCGAATTCAACGAGGAATACTGCAAATGGTGCTACAACGACGGTAATTTTGTCTACACGAGCCTTGAACAGCTCACGGATTTCCTCGTGGAGCATATGCCGAATGAGAATTGGCCGCCGGAGCAGGCGAGGGCTTATTTTGAGGAAAATCTGCCTAAATTGAATCATTGGAAATGAGTGAAATGCGAAAGATAAAGTCAAATAAGATACGCTGCGGGAGGTTCGGCGAGATGCCCGGGAGCGTGAGTGCTCACGACTTCAAATTCTGCTAATGCGGCGCTGATCCTCGAGCATATCAAAATGGCATAATTGCAAAAAGAACGACCTCGGCGGCTTCAAGCCGTCGGGGTCGTTGCTTGTTATTTGATGTGTATCAGTCCGCCATTTTAAGCGCAAGCTCAAGCACTCGCCGCACGCTCTTCTCAAGGTCGGCTCGTGTGAGCTTGCCGCTCTCGTATGTGGCGCGGAGCTCAGCGGGGTCGCCGTCGCCCATCTTGAGGTCGTTGCCTGCCTTGATCTCGTCCGAATGGGCGCTGTGAACTCCCCAGTCGGTCGTGACCATGCCCTTGAAGCCCCATTCGCCGCGGAGCATCTCGGTCAGCAGCTCATAGCTCGTCGAGGTGTGGTTGCCGTTGATGAGGTTGTAGGAGGACATAACAGTCCACGGGTCGGCCTCGCGCACACAGATCTCAAAGCCTCTGAGATAGATCTCGCGGAGCGCCCTCTCCGACACTCTCGAATCGCACTCAAAACGGTTGGATTCCCTGTTGTTGCAGGCGAAGTGCTTAATGGAGACGGCAATCTTGTTTGACTGGATGCCCCTGACCTCGGCGGCGCAGCATTTGCCCGCAAGGAGGGGATCCTCTGAGAAATACTCGAAATTCCTGCCGCAGAGCGGAGATCTCTTCATGTTGACGCCGGGGCCGAGGAGCACGCCGACCTCCTCTTTAAGGCACTTTTTGCCCAGAGCGACGCCCATCTCGTGAAGCAGGTCGGGGTCCCATGAGCAGGCGGTGGTGACTGCGGTGGGGAAGCATATCGACGGCACGCTGCAGGAGAGGCTCGAGCCGGTCTTGTTGTAGTCCTTTTTACGCAGTCCGTGAGGGCCGTCGCAAACCATTATTGACGGAATGCCGTACTTTTCCATTCCCTTGAGATGCCAGAAATCCGCTCCGTCGCAGAGAGCTGCCTTATCCTCAAGAGTCATTTGAGCGAGAATTTCCTTTGGGTTTTTCATTGAAGTTCCTCCTTCATGTATCTGAATTATCTTCTTCCAAGCCTAATATATCCGCCGCGCTTGAGCCGTCCAGTTCCCCGGCCTTGCCGAGCTTCTTGCGGATTATCTCGTTGCGCTTATCCGCCTCGTCGAGCGACTTGCCCGCCTCATCTATCTTTTGCCTTGCCTTACGCAGCACCACGCCGAATTTGTCATACTGCACTCTGGCGGCGGCGAGCAGCAGGCGGACTTCGTTTGCCTTCTCGTTTATCGCAACGGCTCTGAAGCCGAGCGAGAGCGAATTGAGCAGCGCCGTTATCGTGGACGGGCCCGCTATCATCACATTGAACTCGCTGCGCAGCTTCTCCGGCACACCCGAGCGGGACGACGCTATCTCGGCGTAAAGCCCCTCGGTGGCGAGATACATTATCGCGAACGGTGTGGTCAGCGGGACGTTTATGTATTTGGATATCGTGCGCGCTTCGTTGACTACCCTGCTCTCAAGAGCCTTCCTTGCGGCCGCGAGAGCCTCGGCGTCCGCGGAATCGGCGGCGGTGCAAAGGCGCACATAATCCTCCATCGGAAATTTTGAATCTATCGGCAGATAGGTCGTCTGCTCGCCGTCGCTCGAGGGTATCCTCACGGCGAATTCGACCTTCTCTTTTGAATTCGGCACACAGGTGAAATTCGTCTCATACATACCCGGTATGGTCTGGTCGAGGATCGAGCCGAGCTGTATCTCCGCCCAAGTGCCCCTCGCCTTGACGTTGGTGAGCACTCGGTTGAGGGTCGTGACGTTCGCAGTCACGCCGTTTGAGAGCTCCTTCATCTCGCCGAGCGATTTATAGACGCTCTCAAGCCTGTCGGACACGGTCTTGAACGAGCTGTCGAGCCTCTGCGAGAGGGTCGAGGTCAGCTTCTCGTCGACGGTGACGCGCATCTGCTCGAGCTTTTTCTCATTGCTCTCGCGCATCTTGTCGACCGCCTCGGTCAGCGCCCTACTCTGCTTCTCATTCTGCTCGATATTGTTGAGCTGCATTGCGCTGAGCGACTCGGCAAGCGACTTCTCTATCCTGCCCTGCCAGCCCGTATTCTCAAGCCTCAGCTTTTCGAGCTTCTCGCTCATCTCGCCGAGCGATTTCGCCGTCTCGGCACGCATATCGCGCTGAGCTTCGCTGCTCTCGCGCCTGCTGCGCTCGAACTCCGCACCGAGAGTCGAGGCAAGGTTATCTATCTTTTCCTCAGCCTTGCCGCTGCCCGCCTTGCCCTGCTTTATAAGCAGCACTACCAGCAGCACGATAGCCACGGCGAGCATGGCCGCAATAATATACTCCATATCATACCTCTGTTACTTTGTTTATATAGACTTATTCATAATACCACATACTGATGAAATTAGCAACAGCTTTTTCAGCGAATTTGACCGAAATATTTACGAAATTATGAAATGATTAAGAAAAACCTAAGACAAACCTAAGACTTGCGAAAGGTCGATTAAGAAGTGATTAAACCCCTTGACCCGAGGCGGCGGGCGGGCTATAATCGGGGCAACGAAGCCGATAACGGCACGAAACGGAGGGAAAAGGAAGACAACGGCAACCGATTTTTTGAGGAGTTTGTAAGCAAAAACAAAAAGAAGAAAAGAGGAATTCACCATGAAAAAACTTATCACGATCCTGCTTGCGGCAGCCACCCTTGCGGCGGCAAGCGTACCCGCCTTTGCGGAGAATGAGGAAGTCACGCCCGCAGAGCAAAACGTCGTTCAACAGGTCGAGCCTGTCGAAGAAAAAGAGGAGAAAACAGAGGTCGAAACGCCCGCCCCCGCAGAGGAAAAAGCGGAGGAAACCTTGCCTGTCGAGGAAGCGCCCGTTGAACAGCCCGCCGAGCAGAAAGCAACCCCTGACGAGCAGCCCGAAACGCCTGAGATAAACTCCGAGGAGATCAAAAATTTTCTTGCCTCCGACGAGGTAAAATCCGCTCTAAGGGAAGCGGGGCTTGACGAGGACGAGATCGAGGACGTGACCGAGAATCCCGAATCCGAAATAATCTATATTTCGCAGGAGGAATATGAGCAGATGCGCCGCGACTACGCCAAAACTGCTTTCTCCGGCGCGGCCGACGTTTTCCTTACCGGCGCAAAATATATCCTGCTGATCCCCGCAACGCCGATAATATTCTTCATTCCGTTCGCCGGCCCGCTCATGTGCGGCGTTATCCTGGCGTCGCCCATCGCACTGATCGGCGGTCTCGGCGCCCTCATCGCGTCGCCCGTCGTCGCACTTGTTCTTTACAACAGCTTTAAGCTCGAGCCGCCGTATGAGCTTGAGAAATAAGGCAAAGGAGACTTTATAATGAAGAAATTTATCGCAATTCTGCTCGCTGCGGCAACCCTTGCGGCAACAAGCATACCCGCCTTTGCGGAGAATGAGGAAGTCACGCCTGCGGAGCAAAACGTCGCTCAACAGGTCGAGCCTGTCGAAGAAAAAGAGGAGAAAACAGAGGTCGAAACGCCCGCCCCCGCAGAGGAAAAAGCGGAGGAAACCTTGCCTGTCGAGGAAGCGCCGGTTGAGCAGCCCGCCGAGCCTGCCGAGCAGGAAGAAGCAATCCCCGACGAGCAGCCCGAAGCCCCCGAGATAAGCTCCGAGGAAATCAAAAATTTCCTTGCGTCGGACGAGGTAAAATCCGCTCTCAGAGAAGCGGGGCTTGACGAGGATGAAATAGAGGACGTGACCGGGAACCCCGAGCCGAGAATAAAATATATCACGCGAGCGGAATACGAGCGGATGCGCATTGATGACGCCATGATAGGCTTCATGTACGGTGTCGAGGAGTTTTCGATAGCTCTTGAAGGCGTTCTCGGGATTTTGGTGTCAACCCCATTATTCCTTGCCTTTCCCATTGCAGGACCTTTTTTGATGATTATTTTCATTGCCGGCGCGATCCCCGTTACGGTCGGAGCTTTTGCCGCAGGCGTCGGTCTCACCGTCGCTTCGCCTGTCATAGTGCTTGTTCGCTATATTAACTATGAGCTGCCCGATTACTATGTGGTAGTGAAATGATCCTTCCCCCTCCGTGTTGATATTTTCGGATATTTATGTTAGAATGTTCCGAGAATTCACACGGAGGTTTTTATTATGATAGGAATTATCGGCGCAATGCACATTGAGGTCGAGACGGTCAAATCGCTTATGGAGAATAAGGTCTCCGAGACCGTCAGCGGCATGGAATTCGTCAGCGGCACTCTGTTCGGCAGAAAAATTGTCGTCGCCGTATGCGGCATAGGCAAGGTCGCCGCTGCAATGTGCGCCCAGACGATGATACTCAAATATTCGCCCGAATGTATCATAAACACAGGCGTCGGCGGCAGCCTTGACCCCGAGCTGCATATCTGCGACGTGGTCATTGCCGAGAGCCTTGTGCAGCACGATATGGATACCTCGCCCCTCGGCGACCCCGTGGGCCTGATATCGGGCATCAATATTGTAAACATACCCTGCGACGGCAGGGTAACGGCGGCTCTGCTCAAGGCCGCGGAGGCTCTTGACGGAGTTCACACCGCCGCGGGAGTTATCGCCTCGGGCGACCAGTTCATCGCCTCGGCCGAGGCAAAGAAACGCATAGTCGACCGCTTCGGCGCAAGGGTGTGCGAAATGGAGGGCGCCGCGATAGCGCAGGTCTGCTATATCAATTCCGTGCCGTTTGCGATAGTTCGCGCCGTCTCCGACTGCGCCGACGGCAGCTCGCACATGGCTTATGAGGAATTCCTGCCGAACGCCGCCGCGACCGCCGCCCGCCTGATAGAGGGCTTCGTAAGGATATATTGATTTTATTAAAACCGAACGCTCAGCCTTTTTACTGTATTTTTTTGGATTCGGGCACGATTATTTGTTGACATTGACAGATGTTTCTGTTAAAATGAAGTGAATATATAATGCGGGAGTACACTTTCGCATAACTACAAGGAGGAAATCAAAATGATTGATCAGAAAACCCTGGCGTACATCAATCTTTACGCCGTTCTCGGCACCCTCGAGAATCTTTGCGAGCTTGCTCCCGAAGCGAGCAGCCTGCTGACCAATAAAAAGCCCATTTCGATAGGCTTCGAGGTCAAGGGCGGCCCGAGCGCGACCATCACCTTCGCAAACGGCAGATGCAGAATGGAGCAGGGCTGCACCAAGTGCGACGTTAAGCTCCCGTTCGCTTCCTGCGAAAAATTCAACGGCCTCATCGACGGCACCGTTACCCCCATCCCCTCAAAGGGCTTCCTTCACATAGGCTTCCTGCTCAAGGATTTCACCGCCCTTACCGACCTGCTCAATAAGTACATGAGACCCGAGCCGGCGGATCTTGAGGATCCCGATTTCTTCAGGATCAGCACCACTCTTATGCTCGACACCATAACCGTCGCCATCGCTCAGATAGGCAACAACGACGAAATAGGCAAGTTCTCCGCAGATCACATGGTCGACGGCGAGATCTCCTTCTCCATCAAGGACGGCCCCGCAACCACCATCAGAGTCAAGAACCACAGACTTCTCGGCATCAAAAAACGCTGCGAGAATCCCAGAGCCATCATGGAGTTTGAGTCCATCGAGCTTGCGAGAGACCTCTTTGACGGCAAGGTCAATGCGGTCGCCTGCATCGGCACCGGCGATATCGTCATGAAGGGCATGATCTCAATGCTCGACAACCTTAACAGGATCCTTGACAGAGTAGCTGTCTATTTAGCATAAGGAGGTTTGCGAAATGAGTTTCAAAATAAATAAATATGATAAAAGCACCGAGCTCTTTCAGAGAGCCGCTAAGGTAATCCCCTCCGGTCTTTACGGCCATCAGGGTCCCGCTGAGGGCTGCTGCATCCCCGTATCGGCATATCCTCTCTTCAGCCAGAAGGCTAAGGGCTCCTACTTCTGGGATGTCGACGGCAACAAATTCATCGACTATATGTGCGCTTACGGCCCCAACGTGCTCGGCTACAATGACCCCGATGTTGACGCCGCAGCTCTTGCACAGGCTAAGATAGAGAACTGCGTCACCGCACCCTCGACCAAGATCATCGAGTTCGCGGAGTGCCTTGTCGACACCGTCGCTTCGGCTGACTGGGCTTTCTTCGCAAAGAACGGCGGCGACACCACCACCGCAGCTATCATGACCGCCAGAGCAGCCACCCACAGGAAGAAGATAATCTTCGTCAACGGCTTCTATCACGGCGTCGCTCCCTGGTGCCAGAAGGTCGACTACCCCGGCGTTCTTCCCGAGGATGTCGCCAACAACCTCTATGTTGACTGGAACGATTTTGAAGGCCTCAAGAGAGTAGTTGAGGAGAACGAGGGCGAGATCGCAGCGTTCATCTCCACTCCCTACCTTCACGGCAATTTCATAGACAACGTCCTCCCCGCAGAGGGCTATTGGCAGAAGGTCCGCAAGCTCTGCACCGAGAAGGGCATCGTCCTTATCATCGACGACGTCAGAGCGGGCTTCCGTCTTGATATCGCAGGCTCCGACCACTTCTACGGCTTCGAGGCCGACCTTATCTGCTTCTGCAAGGCTCTTGCAAACGGCTGGAACGTCTCCGCACTCTGCGGTAAAGAGTGGCTCAAGAGCGCTATCAGCGGCCTTTCCTACACCGGCAGCTATTGGATGAGCGCGATCCCCTTCGCGGCAGGTCTCGCCTGTATCGAGAAGATGAAGAAGCTCGACACTCCCAAGATGTTCCGTGAGAACGGCCTCAAGCTGACTAACGGCCTCAAGGCTGCCGCCGAGAATAACGGTTTCCATCTCTCCGTATCCGGCGAGCCCGCCCTTTTCTACCTCATGCTCAAGGACGACGACTCCCTCATGCTCCATCAGGAGTGGATAGCCGAGATAGTCAAGAGAGGCGTATTCATGACCAACCATCACAACCACTTCATGAACGCATCCCTCACCGACGAGGATATCAAGCAGACCATAGACATTGCGGAGGAAGCCTTCCACGTTCTTCGCAAAAATCACCCCGAGCTCGGTTAATCAACCACGGAATACGGCGGCTCGACCGCTTAATGAAATATAAGCAAGGAGGAACATCATATGGCATTATCAAAGCAGGAATGGCTGGCTCTTGAGAAAAAGGCCTATGAGCTTCGTAACCTCTGCCTCGACACCACCTTCTGGGCAGGAAGCGCCCACATCGGCGGCGGCATGAGCGTTATGGATATGCTCACCATTCTTTACTACAAGTACATGAAGATCGACGTTGCAAACCCCAACTGGGAGGACAGAGACCGTCTTATCCTCAGTAAGGGTCACGCGGGCGTTGCTTACGCAAGCGTTCTCTGCGAGCTCGGCTTCAATGACAAAGAGCAGCTCAAGACCTTCAACCTGACCAACTCCAAGATGGGTATCCATCTTGACTCCAACAAGGTCATCGGCGTTGACGCCTCCACCGGCTCACTCGGCCACGGCCTGCCCATCGCAGTCGGCACCGCCCTTGCGGCAAGAGTGCTCGGCAAGGACTATAAGACCTACTGCATCCTCGGCGACGGCGAGTGCGACGAAGGCTCCAACTGGGAGGCAGCCATGTCCGCAGCTCACTTCAAGGTAGATAATGTCATCTCCTTTGTCGACCGCAACAAGTGCATGATCGACGGCAGGACCGAGGACGTTATGTCCCTCGAGCCCTTCGCCGACAAATGGCGCGCATTCGGCTTCATCGTTAAGGAAGTGGACGGCCACAACTTCAACGAGCTCTCCGAAGCTATTGACTTCGCTCTTGAGAATAAGGGCGCTCCCGTCATGATCATCGCCGACACCATCAAGGGCGAGGGCATTGACTTCATGGAGGATAACTATCTCTGGCATTACGGTGCTATTGATGATGAAAAATATGCAAAGGCTAAGGAAAGCCTTGACAAACATTACGCTAAGCGTATAGCTCGTGCAGAAAAGGAGGGCGTCTGATCATGGCAGGAGGAATGACCTATACCGCCGCTGAGTCCACTCAGTTTGCGACCGCTGAAATTTACGGCAAGGCTCTTTGTGAGCTTGGCGAAAAGCATCCCGAGGTAGTCGCTCTTACCGCCGACCTCGGCAAATCAACCAAGATCGGTCTGTTCGGCGAGAAATTCCCCGACAGATTCTTCAACGTCGGCATCGCTGAGCAGAATATGTTCGGCATGGCAGCCGGCATGGCAAAGGCAGGCCTTGTGCCCTTCCTTTCCACCTTCTCGGTATTCGCTTCTCTCAGAAGCGCCGACCAGCTCCACACCGACATCTGCTATCAGAATGTCAACGCTAAGATAATCGCTACCCATGCCGGCACTTCGTTCGGCCAGGCGGGCTCGACCCACCACGCTATCTGCGACCTCGCAGTTTGCCGCTCGATCCCGAACCTCACCGTTATCTGCCCCGCAGACGGTATGGAGACTGTCAACGCAGTCCGTGCGGCATATGAGACCCCCGGCCCGTTCTATATCAGAATCAACAGAGGCTTCGACCGCGTCCTCTATAAGGACACCGATTACGGCTTCGAGCTCGGCAAGGCAGTCACTCTTAAAGAGGGCACCGACATCACCGTTATCGCTTGCGGCTCCTGCGCATTCCAGGCTCTCCAGGCGGCTAACTTCCTTGAGAATTCGGACGGTCTTAAAGTCAGAGTTCTTGA